>ERZ1066124.467-NODE-467-length-26426-cov-26.828827_pt1 | contig 26426 bp, 20 predicted proteins | sample MGYA00382771_ERZ1066124 | MGnify/ENA primary metagenome ERZ1066124 (study PRJEB33369, sample SAMEA5778354) | biofilm metagenome | biome: Industrial cooling water; feature: Water cooling tower basin; material: Biofilm | place: United Arab Emirates | collected... | reverse complement strand
CTGAGTTCTGAGTAAAGCTTTTCTTACTACTCAGCACTCAGCACTTTCTACTCAGCACTCTCTAGGCTTCAATAACGACACGTAGGTTGCCGCGTTTTTTAGCTACACGGCAAGCTGTTGTGTTACCTGAGCGCTCAAATTCTAGGTCGAGAATAGTTGGGCCTACACGTAAGTTGTGTATAGAAAGGTGAGTAATTGATTCGGGTAAAGCTGGGTCAATAACTCTCAGGCAGTTATTTGGTGCATCTGGAACAAGATTGACAATCATTTGTATTAGTTGGAAGACGCTACCAGTTGCCCATGCTTGTGGTGAACACGCTACAGGATATAGGACTGGAGCGTTATCTCCATCACGTTCGTATCCACAAAGTAGTTCAGGTGGACGTTGGTATGGTTGAACGCTGGTCATGTCAACTAATCCCTGAAAAACTTCGAGTGCTTGGTCTATTAAACCGAGGGAACGTAACCCCATAGCAATCATTGAGTTGTCATGAGGCCATACTGAACCAATATGGTATCCCATTGGATTGTATGCAGGTGATAAGCTGCTTAAGGTACGAATACCCCAACCGTTATACATGTCCGGCGCCCGTAATCTTTCGGCAACGCTGTAAGCTTTTTCGGGAGTAAATATACCGAGTTGTAAACAGTGACCTGGGTTAGAAGTAATACTATCTACATGTTTCCCATCACCATCTAAAGCTAGGGCACAGAAATCTTGGTCTTCCATCCAAAAATCACGGTTAAAACGCATTTTCAGACTACGTGCTTCATCAGTCCAACGGTCTGCTAAATCTAAACGCTTCTTCATTCGGGCAATTTCAGCCAGACGTAATTTAGCAGCATAAACATACGCTTGTACTTCACACAGTGCTATTGAACCATAGGCAAGTTCACCTTTACGGTTAACTATACAATCACCAGAATCTTTCCAACCTTGGTTTGCTAAACCTAGTCTCGACCTGCGGTGATAGCTTAAATAACCTGTTTGTTTCATATTGCGGTCAATCCATTCCATCCCGGAAAGCGCATTATTCCACAAATTTTCTAGGGTTTCAGAGTCATGTGTCCAAGCGTAGTACTCAGCATAAAGCATTAACCATAATGGAGTCGCATCGACTGTACCGTAATAAGGTGTATGAGGTACTTCTTTACAGCGTGCTAATTCTCCAAATCGTAATTCGTGGAAAATTTTTCCTGGTTCTTCTTCGCGCCACTCGTCTTCGAGCTTACCTTGGTATATAGCTAGTAAAGTAAGAGTTTCCTTCGCAATTTCAGGATTTAACATCAAGGTTTGCGAAGCGGTAATTATTGAGTCGCGTCCAAACAGGGTGGAAAACCAAGGTACTCCAGCAGATACGGTTTTATGCTTACCAAATGACTGTCGTAGCAAATACATATCCTGTTCTGCACGCTCGATAACTCGGTTGAATATACCTTTATCAGCGCGAATGCGGGTTATTTGCTGTACCCAGTTTTGCTCTTCCATTACTTCAGCAGCTTTTGCCTGACCTAATGTTACAGGCGCACTGACAATTGAACTCGACTTATTATTTGTAACAGGTCTAGCACGATAACCTATTTTTTGCTTTTCATGCGGCGCCAGTTCAAAGCGCCAAAGTGCTGTATAACCTTTAAAATAATCTGGCTGACGGTGCTGGAACTTAATCCGCGACTCCATTATTATTCCATCTAAACCCTGGTAAGCAAGGAATAAAGACTTTTCGGTTACTTCGTCTGAATTATGATGATGTTCATGGTCTTCTTCTGATGGCACCTCTTCAGGAGATACTCCTTCAGCTAAACGCAATAAGCGACCGCGTTTTTCTCTGCCATGTCCACGTACTTCAAATAAATCGGCAAAATCACCGTCAAAACTAAGACTAAGCTCAAAACTAATTGTTGTAGTACTGTAATTAGATACTTCTATTTCTTCAAATAAGGCGCCGTTTAACACAAGTTCACGACGAATACCAATCGTATCAGGTCGTAAACGCTCATCAATACGCGGATTAGTACATAAAACAGATAATGAAAACCCTTTATCAGCAGTACTGCTTAATAAAACAGGCGAGTATCCGTCAATTTGTAACTCTAAGCGACTTAAAAAGCGTGTATCAGAACAAAATAATCCCATACTTGGGTTGCTGTCACCAAGACCGCACCCAGAAATATTACCTAAAGTATCTGTAACTAAAAATAAATCGTCATCTTTAATAGTTAATGTAGGCTGTGGGCGCGAGCTAGCCACACAAGGCCATTCAGGAATAGGGATTTGGTCGGCAGGGACAAAAGCTTTTCCGTCCAGCAAAATTTTTTCCGGTGCGATTAAGGTATCCGGTGTCATGCTCCAATTTCCAGGTGATAATCCAGGTGATAACAGGTCTAGTTTCTTCGTCAAAAAAGCGTCAACAGGAAAAAAGGCGCCTTTTTTTTAATTCAATTCGTTACTGCCGTGTTGCCGTAGAACCGCAAACAGCACTGTTAGAAATATCTATACCAAGCATTTTGGTATAAAACTTACACAATAAACGCAACGAGTCGCTTTGTTAACTTATGTAAATCTTTTAGAAATTTTATAGATTATAACGCCAGATAGTATGTCAAAGACGATAAAAATGTGTTGATTTCCGTATGATTAAATGTAAATTTCAAGACACAAATCAACCGAAAACATTATTACAGCTTTAAATCATAAATTGCGCCTGACATCAAAAGTTTTTCTATTTGATTAAATTATATATGTTAAAAAACGCCGATAATTGTTCTAAAAGAACAAAATAGTTGAAAAAACTGCTTAACAGGCGATTATCTATCCCGTTAAATCAAGTAAACACCATTTTATACATATAACCTTACCTTATCAAACCCTCTCTTGTGGAACAGGCATCCCTGCCTGTCCCTAATTAATCACCTAAACCATAACCATCGAATAAGCGCGTTCATACTCCGATGCCATAGATTCAACACTAAAGCGGTTAACAACATACTCGCGACAAGTATGACGGTCAAGCTTCATAGCATAAGGAACCATTTCAATCATGGCTTCAAGAGAGTGGCACACGTAACCAGTTTTGTCGTGAGCAATAACTTCGGGTACAGACCCCAGACCCATAGCAACAACAGGTGTACCAGTTGCCATTGACTCAATCATCACTAAACCAAATGGTTCTCGCCAATTAATGGGGAATAAAGTTACAGATGCTTCTGATAGAAGTTTCACCTTTTCTTCGTGAGAGACTTCACCCAAAAACTGAATTTGCTCACCATCGATGAGTGGTTCAACTTGCTCGGTGTAAAAATCTTTATCTACAACGTCAATTTTACCCGCCATTTTTAAGGGTAAGCCAGTTGCACGGGCAATTTTGATGGCTTCGACGGGGCCTTTTTCTGGCGATATGCGTCCAACAAAAGCCAGTAATGGTGGTTGTACAGGTTCTGAGTTGAAAGCGTAGACGCTTGTGTCAATACCGTTATAGACGGTGTGAATGTAATTTAAGCCCAAACGAGGTTCGCGCTGTGCTTCGCTAATACTAATGAACTTTTGCCAAGCAAAGCGAGAGTATATTTTCTCATTTTCTGGAGAAAAGGCGCCGTGGAGTGTGTGAACAGTAGGAGTTTTGACAAAACTGCTGTAAGAAAGAGCTTGGTAGCCAAAGTGAGAGTGGATAACGTCAAAATGATGCGCGTGCTGGAAAACATCAGCGAGGAGCATATGCTCATAAATACCCGGTTCCCTAATATTCGGGTCAAGTCGTAGTGCTTGTGGGTGTACTGTTTTAAGTTTTGCTGCTGTTATTGAATCTCCTGAAGCAAATAATGTGACATCATGACCACGCCGAACTAATTCGTCGGTTAATAACTTAACAATTAGTTCAATACCACCATAACCTTTAGGAGGTACACGTTCCCATAAAGGAGCAACAATCGCAATTTTCATGTTTCACCGCAAGCAGGTAAAGGAAAATGCCTACTACTGTTAAAAATGCAAGACATGATATTGAAGTAAGTGAGTATTTATATACTCACTTTTCTTCAAGGCATAGGGAAATGATTTACCTGCTGTTTTTAAAGTTATTTTCAAACTCATTTCCCCCATCAAAGTCTTTGCTGACAAGGACTCAACTACTTATGATGATAAAGTTACACGTGCAAAACCATCTGAAATAAATAGTTTAGAATTGAGTTTATTTTACATGATTTTGTAATTATATTTTTTAAACAAAGTTATATTACATTCATTTGTAAAATATCGCAATATCTGCATATTGCCAATTTAATCTACTAATTTAATTGGAGTTTTACGTATTACTATTGAGGTGAAATTGTGTTTTTGTATACTAATAAATTTAATTTAAAGTTAACTGTATGAAAATACCATGTGTTCTGATTATCACTTAATATGTTGAATCTGGGTCAAGACTCTTAAGTGTGAATTAAATTACAAATCTAAACTTATGTTAAGGTCTTTGTTAAGGATAGTCATGCGTCTGGAGCGGGTATTGGATATACTGTAAACAAGGGAGTATCAATAAAAATAGGGAATTGAAATACTGAGATAATTTTAAACAAATGTAATATTATTAATACTTTTTTAATATTGCTAATTATACTACTGGAGTGATGGCGCCAAGTTGTCATTATTAGGGTAGATAAAATTTAACTGATGTGCGAATATATAGAGGAAACTAACCATGTATAATAAGAAAAACAAATATCTATAGAGAGGAATCTAAAACTTTCGGCTTCGGCTTTGCTAATCTTTACATATCGCAACCATGTGTTTGGATTGAAAGACCGTTGTAATTTGTACAATGCAGCTGAGAGATGGTTTTTTGTCCAGATTTTTGCTCGAGAAACGCATGAGCATTTCGACTTCGGTACTGAGCGATTTGCTACAGACCTTACCCTACCTACGTCCACAACTGTATTTTAAAGCTTCGCTAACAGCCCTCTCCCATGCGATGGAAGACCAAGTATTGGCGGCAACTCTCGAAGCCCCGCTGGTAATAGCCAGTTTTCAGCGCGAGCGTTTTTATCGCCAAGAGGCACATCGATATGAGCGACTAGCACAACGAAGTGACCAAGTATATGTTTTGGCTGCCCCGGAAACTGATTTCAATAGCAGTTCCGAGTATTACGAAAAAGTAGCTTTTGAACCAGAAGATGCCTTAAGTCTTGAATGGCATCTAATTGTGATTGCTCAAAACTATGCCACTTGTTTGGTTTGTCGAGAGTTTTCACGTTCAACCAGCCGACAAAATAGTCAAGATGAGGAAGACCTACGCGAATTAAGTCCAAGCTTAGATATGGACACAGCGCGAAGGTTTGAGGGAATCTGGACATCGGAGCGAGGTGTTAGCCTCAAAGCTGCTGATTTGCTATTAACGCGCATTCAAACTTACCGACCGGAGCTAACCAAAAAAATCAACTCGGCTCGGCGCCGATTTGGTATTGGTAAGTACAAAGATGTTTTAGAGCCTGTAAAAACAAACGAGTATGCCTGTGATATAGACACAGACCCGTTTGTACAGCGCTTAGTAACTTATTTGCAGGCGAGTCAATACAAATTGCATAAAGCTTACCGTTCAATTGCCGCCCAAGCACGAAAAGAGCGTTTAGTCAACTCAATTACAACAACAATTAGGCGTTCATTAAACCCACAAGAAGTACTTCATGCAGCAGCGCAAGAACTAGGACAAATATTAGGCGCCTGTAGGTGTTTAATTTATCGCGCGCAGGTGACTGACTTGGGAGCGACAATCGAGCATGAGTTTATTCGTGCAGGGGTAACATCGGTAAAAGGGCAAACTTGGCAGCTAGACAACAATCCCTTATTTGCGGAAGTTGTAAAGCATTCAGAAGGGGTGTGCGTTGCCGATACGATGAACGACAGTCGTACATCAACATCAAGCGTAGTATGGAAACACGTAGAGAAACTAGGAATTCGTTCTTGGTTACTTGAACCTGTTTATTATCAAGGACGATTGTTGGGGATTGTTGAGTTACACTACTGTGGAAATTCGCCACACATTTGGCACACAGGCGAAATAGATTTAGTTAAAGCAATAGCAACTCAAATAGGCGCCGCATTAATTCAAGCCGAGTCGTTTGCCAACCTTGAAGACCTCAACAGTCAACTTGAAGCACTCGACCGTACCCGTAGTAATTTGATTGCCATTACTGGACACGAGCTACGCACACCACTTTCAACAATTCAAGTTTGTTTAGAAAGCCTTGCTTCGGAACCTGATATGCCCTTGGAATTGCAGCAAGTAATGCTCAACACAGCTTTATCAGATTCCGAGCGAATGCGAAAGCTCGTGCAAGATTTCTTAACACTATCGAATCTTGAAAGCGGTCGAGTTGAATGGCATCCAGAATCATTGACATTACAGGAATGTATCGATTTAGCCCTGAGTCGAGTACGTGCCCGTACAGCGATTGAAAATCTGCCACAAATTACTACTGACATCGCCGATAATTTGCCCTTAGTATTGGCAGATGGAGATTGGCTAGTAGAAGTTTTTGCAAAGCTGATAGATAACGCTTGTAAATTCACTCCACCCGACGGAAAAATTACAATCATTGGGCGCCTTAACAGTGAGCAAATGGTCGAAGTAACTATTGCCGACACAGGTAGAGGAATCGAGCCAAATCGTCTCGAAATTGTATTCGACCGTTTCTACCAAGAAGAAGGCGCCTTAAGAAGAACAGCAGGAGGAACAGGACTAGGGTTAGCAATTTGCCGTCAAATTGTCAACGGTTGGGGAGGAGACATCTGGGCACAATCAACAGGAAAGAACCAAGGAAGCGAATTCCACTTTACTGTACCCACCGTTACGAAAAGTCAGGAGTCAGTTAGGAGTTAAGAGTGCTGAGTTCTGAGTGCTGAGTTTGGAGTAAAAAACACTCAGTACTCAGCACTCAGCACTTTCCACTTCTAAAAAAGTGTTACAGACTATGAAATAATCGCAATGTTGTCTACCAGGCAATGTTAGGATGCCGTAAAAACTATGAAGTGAAAACCTTATGGCAGAAACACTTTCTGGACAAGCTCCTTTATTCGGTGGCTCCACTGGCGGCTTGCTTACAAAAGCAGCCGAGGAAGAAATGTACGCAATCACCTGGACTAGCCCCAAAGAGCAAGTTTTTGAAATGCCCACTGGTGGCGCCGCTAAAATGCGTCAAGGTGATAACCTGTTGTATTTAGCTCGTAAAGAATACGGCATCGCACTCGGTGGTCAGCTTCGGAAATTTAAAATCACCAATTACCAAATTTACCGGATTCTTCCAAGCGGTGAAACTACAAAGATTCACCCAGCAGATGGTGTATTCCCAGAAAAAGTCAACCAAGGACGTGAAAAAGTACGTTACGTTGACCGTAGAATTGGCGAAAACCCCAGCCCTGCTCAACTCAAGTTCAGCGGTAAGTATACTTACGACGCATAACTAATTAAAGTTAAAAGTGCTGAGTGCTGAGTGCTGAGTATAAGAAGTAAAGAAAGTAAGGAGTCCCACTCCCCACTCTCAACTCTTAACCCCCACTCAGCACTCAGCACTCAGCACTTAGCACTATTTTCTTATGATTTTTCCCGACTTCTCTCAATTTACTGAATTAGCTAAACTTGGTAATTTTGTTCCGGTATACCAAGAGTGGGTAGCGGACTTAGATACACCTGTTTCAGCTTGGTATAAAGTATGTGCTGGACAACCTTATAGTTTTTTGTTGGAATCAGTCGAAGGTGGTGAGAAAGTTGGACGTTATAGTTTTCTTGGTTGTAATCCTTTATGGGTATTAGAAGCGCGTGGAGAACTTTCAACGCAAACGCATCGCGACGCAAGACAAGTAATATTCGATGGCGACCCATTTGAAGCATTAGCAAACTGTTTGGCGCCATATAATCCAGTTAAGTTACCAGAGTTACCACCAGGAATAGGTGGTTTATTTGGATTTTGGGGTTATGAATTAATCAAGTGGATAGAACCGCGAGTACCAATTCATACTCAAGATGAACGCAATATCCCTGATGGATTGTGGATGCAGGTAGACAATTTATTAATATTTGACCAGGTTAAACGTAAAATTTGGGTAGTAGCATATGCAGATTTACGCAACAGTGATGTAGAAGAAGCATACAACAAGGCCGTAGAATGTGTTACGCAAATGGTGAATAAATTATCATCACCGCTTCAGCCCGCCAAAACTATTTTAGAATGGACACCACCTGCAATGGCGCCTCGTTCAAACGAAACCGAAGAGTATCAAAGTAACTTTAGTAAAGAAGAATTTTGTCGCAGCGTCGAGAAAGCCAAAGAATACATCAAAGCAGGCGATATATTTCAAGTAGTAATTTCTCAGCGTCTAACAACCGAATATAGCAAAGACCCCTTTTCACTTTACCGCTCACTACGTCAAATCAACCCATCACCATACATGGCGTACTTTAACTTCCAAGACTGGCAAATAATAGGCTCCAGTCCAGAAGTCATGGTCAAAGCCGAAAAAGACACCGACGGTAACAACATAGCAACACTGCGTCCAATAGCAGGCACAAGAAAACGCGGTAAAACTCCAAAAGAAGACGACGCACTAGCAAAAGACTTATTACAAGACCCCAAAGAAATTGCCGAACACGTCATGTTGGTAGACCTAGGCAGAAACGACTTAGGTCGAGCATGTGAAAGTGGCAGCGTCTGCGTAGATGAATTAATGGTTATTGAGCGATACTCTCATGTCATGCACATCGTCAGTAACGTAATAGGTAAACTGGCGCCATCAAAAACAGCATGGGACTTAATGAAAGCTTGTTTTCCCGCAGGAACAGTAAGTGGGGCGCCAAAAATTAGAGCAATGGAAATAATCAACGAACTAGAACCATCACGCCGAGGAGTATACTCAGGTGTATATGGATATTACGACTTTGAAGGACAATTAAATACAGCCATAGCCATTCGTACAATGGTAGCGCGCGCGGGTAAAGTAAGTGTACAAGCAGGCGCCGGTTTGGTAGCAGACTCAGAACCAGAAAAAGAATACGAAGAAACCCTAAATAAAGCACGCGGACTACTAGAAGCAATAAAATGTTTAAAATAGCTCGTAGTAAGCTCGTAGTAAGCTCGTAGTAAGCACTTCAGTGCTTTCCAGTGCTTTCCTATAAATTCTACAAAAGGAAGGGCTTTCCTGCCCATCCCATTTTAATTTTTACCAAAAACCCGCTTAAGCAAAGCTAATTTACCCTCGTAAGGAGGATACAAAACTTTCATGTCAAAACCAAATCCTCGTTTCAAAACACTCTTGTAATGGGAAAAAACATCAAAACTAGCTTTACCGTGATACTTACCAATTCCACTATCACCTACACCACCAAAAGGTAACGAAGCCACCCCACAGTGCTTAATGGTATCATTAATACAAACACCACCAGATGAAGTTTCACGTAATATTCGCGCTTGTAAATCTTTATTATTTGTAAACAAGTATAAAGCAAGAGGTTTTGGACGAGAATTTATTGCTGCTATAACCTCATTAATATCTTCGTACTCAATGACAGGAAGAATTGGCCCAAAAATTTCTTCCTCCATAATTGAATCTTGCCACGAAACATTGTTGATTACAGTTGGAGCAATAAATAATTTATCAGAATTATATTCGCCGCCAAAGTAAATATCTCCTTCAATGTAATTTATCAATCTAGTGTAATGCTTTTCACTGATAATTCTACAGTAATCAGGACTGTCTATTGAGTTATCGCCATAAAATTCTTTGATACTATCTGCTATTGCTTTTAATAAATCCTGTTTAATAGACTTATTTACTAATAGGTAATCAGGTGCAATACAAGTTTGGCCAGCATTCAAAAACTTGCCCCACGCAATTCGTCGCGCGCTAACTTCAAGATTGATATCTGTATCAACTATACAAGGGCTTTTACCACCTAATTCCAAAGTAACTGGTGTCAAATTTTTTGCTGCTTCCTTCATAATAATTTTACCGACGGCTGTACCACCTGTAAAAAAGATATGGTCAAACTTTTCTTGCAGCAGCTCTTGAGTAGTTTCTACCCCACCTTCAACAACAGCAATATATTCGCGCGGAAAAACCTTTGATATTACGTCATTTATTACATGGGAAGTATGAGAAGCAATTTCAGAAGGCTTGACAATTGCACAATTACCTGCTGCAATGGCGCCAACTAACGGCATTAAAGATAATTGAAAAGGATAATTCCAGGGGCCTATAATTAAAGCAACACCCAATGGTTCAGGATATAAATAAGCCGACCCAGGCAAAAAAGACAATTCAAGTCCTTTTCTTTGAGGTTTTACCCAATTCTTTAGATGTTTAATAGCATCAGCAATTTCAGTAAAAATTAGCGAAAACTCTGCACCATAAACTTCAAACTCTGGTTTATTTAAGTCAGCTTTTAACGCTTGAGTAATCTCATGTTCATATTGCATTATTCCTTGTTTTAAGCTTCTTAGCTGTTCAACACGGAAACTAACATCTCTAGTTGCACCCGTATAGAAAAACTGACGCTGCTTGCTGACAATCTCACTAATTAACGATTGAGTAATCATAATTACGTACTATCTTTTACAAAATGAACCTCTACCTATATTCTACAGTAGCTATAATTTATCATCAATCGCAAATACGTAGGTTGGGGAGCCACCTCGGTGCGGGGGTTTCCCCCGTTAAGGAGAGTGGCGTTGGAGCGACTTTTCGCTTCCCAACATATAATTAATACATAACCAATAATTTAAAATCAATAACCCAAACAATGGGAGCAGTTTACACCAAAATCAAACTAACCAACGCAATAGACGAAGCATTAATAAGTCGAGGTTTACTAGCACCCAGCTTAGTACGTACATGCGAAGTAGATGCATTAGTTGATACAGGTTCAACATACTTAGTAATATCACCATAAATATTACAAAAACTAGGTTTGAGAATTGTTGGTCAGCAAATAGCCAAGTATGCGGATGGTCGAAAAGATACAGTAGGAGTAACAGAAGCTTTGTTCATAGAATTGTTGGGCGCCGAACAACCTTTATATGCGCTAGTAACAGGCGATATGGTTTTAGTAGGTCAGGTCGTTTTAGAAAAATTAGATTTATTAGTTGATTGTAAAAAGCAGCGCTTAATTCCCAACCCCGACAACCCTAATTATCCTGTTACTTATATACTGTAAATATTTTCACCAACACGAAACGATTGCTTGTGCTAAACTGAATTTTCATAGCTATAGTGGTTAGTAACTACTCTAAGTAATGATAGTAGGTAGTTGAGATTTAATTGTAGATAGGAGCTATTTATGCGTTTGCAGCGAGTCCAAGTTCCTGAATTTCGCGTTTTGAAAGACGTTGATATAACCTTTGAAAAAGATTTTGTACCAAATATTTTTCCAATTGGTAGCCAAAATGGAGGTGGTAAAAGTACACTTTTACAGCTAATTTTCATTTTACTCCACTGCTCAATAAATCCCGAAAGACATGTTTTTCTAAGAAATATGCTTAATGGGTTTACGATAGATAAAGATTCTATAAATAGAAAAATAGCTACGATTGAAATATGGACTGGAGTAAAAGTAGTTAAACTTGAATTTTGGTCATATAGAGATTCTGCATTAAAACAAATTATTAAAAATATAGATGTTGATTTTTTTATAGCACAAAACGAAACATCTCTAAACTTTTCTACTTTTCAAAAAAATATTTATATTCAAGATAAAATCATTAAAGCACATCAAGAAATAAAGGATTTAGAAAAAATATTAAACGAGCTAGAAATAATTAAAACAGTAGTTAATAATGAAAACAGACATCAACTTTATTTAGAGTTGCTTAATAAATACAACATGTACATGAAAAGTTACATAAAAAAAACGAGCGTTATAAGTGTAAGTGTAATAGAAGAGGTTCAGATAAATATTCAAAAAATGTTGAACGCATCTCATTCTAATCTTGAATCATTTTATGAAGATGCAGAGGAAATAGAAGATATTTTAGAAAATATAGTAGAATTTCTTCATTCTCAAAAACTGATGTATATATGTAATTATTCAGCTAATAAAGAGTCAGAAAAAAATGAAGCATTGTTATGCCACATTGAGAACTTAGATATGAGTGAAGCAAATACTTGGTTGAAAGAATTGTCACAAAAAGTATTTTTGGCTGCTCCTACTACTCAAGTCTTTTTATTTTTTTCTCAAGAAAATAAAAAATTATTGTTTAAAGAACAAAGACTATCTGGCTATTTTTCAGACTACTATTCTCTAATTAAAGCCGCAAAGAATCAGTTAACAGGGTTTTTTACGTATGATTTTCTTGCCGTTGAGTTATTAATTGAAGCTTTTAAAGAATCTAGAGATAGGGATTTTATAGAAGCTATAGAAAGAGGTAATTATGGCAATAGTTATAAGGCATTAATGAATGATTTAAATACTATATTAGGTGATAAAAAAATTAAGCTTGATGCGGATTTATCTGGAGTAAGTTTTCAATTTGATATAAATGGCAACAAAATAGAATTGTATCCTGAAGATTTAAGTCATGGAGAATTAAAAAGACTCAGCATTTACATGTGGATAAAATACCATAAAATAGAAGATGCTATTGTTCTAATGGATGAACTAGAAATAGCATTTCACCCAGATTGGCAATACCAAATAATATCAGATATTTACCAATGGTCTCCTAGCAATCAATATATAATTGCAACTCACTCATATGAGCTTTGCCAAGCTTTAACACCAGCACATGTTAAAGAGATTGAGCCAAAGCTTTTAAGACAAGAAGCTAAAAATTAGTTCAAAAATTAAATATGAGTTTTACTCCAGAACAGCTTAGGCAACATAGCGAAATTATAATCAGTTCTCGTAGAATAAAAAATAAAATTGTCGTATTATGTGAGGGTGATGGTGGTATTTGGAATCTTCAAGGTAGACTTTCTCCTCAATCATATGGAAAGATGGAACAGATGCCAGATGCTAACTTTTATAGTGCATGTGTTCCGAACTGGTGGCGCCAGTACCGACCACAATTTTTTAATTGCGGGGATAGAAGAGATGTATTAGATACTTATTTTAATATTTTAGAACTGCATGATAATAAGCAGGAGCAATCATATTTAAGTCCTGAAAAGTTATTTGCAATTGTGGACTTAGATTTACAAGTCTCTCAAATTGATAATTATCAGTTTGCGGATACAGAAGAAATTTTTTATAATCTCTATCATCAGTCAAAAGTCAATGATGTTAATGCAACACAACATCGTATATGGGTTACTGGCTTAATTCACAAAGAAGCATATTTTCTGATTCCCGACCTTCATGAAGTATTTAATAGCTTCTCAGACTATCCTAATTATAATGGTAAGGCATTAGTCCTTGAAGATATTTATATAGATATGGCAGATAAAATTTGCACTGACCCTGATTTAATCAATAATTTTCAGAGAGCATCAAATCGTATTAATCATTGTTCAGGACTGAATTGTAGCGAAATAGACAATCTAAAGAATTCTTGGAAAAAAGAATTTACTTCGAGTCTTGATGACCAGCATAAAAATAACTTAGTTTTAGCTTTGCTAACAATCAAGAAAGCGAAGGATTACTGGAAATCAATTCATCCTTCCAGTCAATGGACTCGTTCTGTTGAGGTGTATAGAGAACAGTTGTTACTTGCAATAGGAAGATTTTATTCTGAACAGAGCCATAATGCTAAGTATCATATTCCTTTTTTCTTAAAAACTATATATCAAATTTTTGAATAATTAAGGTATTGTCGTGACAGGCGCCATTGTTTACTTCCATATATAAAATTCATCCTTTAGATAGATGTAAAAAATAAATAAAGAAGTATGTAATTCGATATATAGAGTTAAAAATACGTAATGCCCTATATCAAGAACGAGCATAAACAAAATGCAAGTAGTCATGCTGTAGTAATTGGTAGCAGTATAACGGGCTTGCTAACTGCACGAATATTGGTAGAACATTTTGATTTTGTAACTATTGTAGAACGTGACGAGCTTCCTGAATTGCCTGAATTTCGTCAAGGAGTTCCTCAAACACATCACGTTCATATACTCTTAACACAAGGGCAACGAATTTTAGAGCAACTGTTTCCAGGAATAAAAGCCCAATTAGCTGAAGCAGGCGCCCCTAGTGTCGATTGGGTTCGTGATTTGATAACATTGAATATGTTTGGATGGGTATCACGTACATCTTCAGAATTGGTTACTTATACTTGTAGTCGAGTTTTTCTAGAGTGGCTTATACGGCAAAGATTAAGTAATTACCAAAACTTAGAGTTTGTAACATCTACCTTGTTCAAAGGACTACTCGTAAATACTAAGAATCAAGTATCTGGAGTAAAATTACATTGTAAAAATAGCGCTCTCGACACAGAACTAACAGCCGATTTAGTCGTTGACGCTAGTGGACGTAACTCGCAGTTACCCAAGTTTTTAGAAGAAATTGGCTACCAGGCGCCCGAAACAACGATAATTAATTCTTTTTTAGGATACAGTACATGCTGGTATGAAGTTCCAGATGAGTTTTGCGCTTCTTGGAAAGCACTGTTAGTAGCGGCAAAACCACCCGACAGCTTGCGTGGTGGAATTTTATACCCTGTAGAAGGAAATCGTTGGGCAATTACACTGGCTGGTATGTCCAAAGATTATCCACCTACGGATGCTGATGGTTTTTTAGAATTTGCCCGAAGTCTACGTAGTCCAATAATATACGATGCCATCAAAAACGCAAAACCTATATCACCAGTATATGGTTATCGACGCACAGAAAATTGCTGGCGCCATTACGAAAAACTTTCACGTCTTCCAGATGGTGTAGTCGCAATAGGGGATGCAGTTTGTGCATTTAATCCAATCTACGGTCAAGGAATGACAACAGCAGCTGTTTCTGCATTAGAACTTTCGCGTTGTTTGAAAGAGCAATTTAAAAATTCTCCTCGTAACGTCAAAGGTTTTACATTAAAGTTCCAAAAACAATTAGCAAAAATTTTACAAACACCCTGGTTGATGGCAACAGGTGAAGATTTTCGCTACGAAACAACAGAAGGTGGTAAAGCAGATAAAATTACACAGTTGATGCAAATATATATAGATAAAATTTTAGAGCTTTCAGTCAGTGATTCCGATATCTCTAAAACATTTGCTGAAGTGGCACATATGATTAAAACCCCAAATACTTTATTTGCGCTGACTGTGTTATCTAAGGTATTACGTTCTTCATTAAAATTTCGTAGTGTTGAGGCGCCTTAATAACCAATATCAAAAATGTGAACCAATGGTTCACATTCAAGCTTAAACTTCATATTTCAATTACGCAACAAGCTTTTGCTTTGACGCTGGTTTGTCTGCTCTAATATTGTTACCTTGGGTAAAGTGGGCAGTGCCCACCCTACGCTTGGAATAAGCTTTTTAGGCTATGCTTTTCGTAACAAGGCACTGGTGCATTCCGGTGAGTTAAGACTTTAATCTTGCGGCTGTTGATACACGTAAACATTTATCCCAGGTTCTATCTCCTTTCTAAATATTGAAAGTGTCGTATTTATCACTTTTCATATACTGATAATTTACTTAACTCTTTACGATTCGTTTTAGCAAAATAGTCAGAATTATTTTTTAAAGAACGCTCTATATTCTTTGTAAAACCCCCAAATATATTTCCCAGCATTGAAAATAATCCTAACGCAAGAAATATTTCGTTTAAAATAACACTTAATTTTTGAATGTGTCGAGCGTATATTTACTGATGAACACGTACATTTTACAGCATGTACATTAAACCAATGAGCTAGACGAAACGTAAGACCAAATTGCACCTGCTCCAACTTTAAGAACCATTTGCTCAGGAGTAAATAATTCCCAATAAGGTAAATCATAATCATTTACATCTGGCATAAGAATTAATTTATACTTTTCATTAAAAGTCATGGTAATACCTAAGTCTGGGAAACCGATGTCAAATTGAGTTATCGTCGTATTTTCAATTAAGGAGATGTTCTCTTTTATTTTTTCTATTTCATCTGAAGATGTTACTATTATCTTAGTATTTTCTTCCAACCTCCATGATGTTGCTTGCGCTCCTAAAATCCACGCTCCCTTTATCTTACCAGCCATTGATTTTTGTGAGTAAGGAACTTTGGCGCCGATATGAAGCACTAATTCTGAACCATAACTTAGATTTGCTCTCCAACATATTTCTCCGACAATCTTGTTTGTTATATTTTTAATTTGAGCTAAATCAGTTACTTCTTTTACCTGCTTAGTTAAATTTGTAGTCATAGTTAAATCTTGTAAGCTATTAACTTAAACCTAAAAATTCCCGTGCTTTTTGTTTTAACTCTTGGTAAGTGAAATCACCTCTATCATTTTTAGTTCCTCCATTACCATCTGCTTTTTCGTTTTCTAAAAAATCACCAAAATCTCTTTTTTCCTCTTCAGTCATATTATATTCTCTAGCAACAGCTTTTACCTGTTGAATGTCTTTTTTGTTACCCAATAATGCTTACCTAATCAAATTGCCCTGCCAAACTTTACTGCATACAATATAACTCAACATTAACTACTTGCTTCTATGTATCCTATAATCCTTAACTTAACCCCTTTTATAGACTTAACCGACGAACAATTTTTTGAGCTTTGCCAAAACCATGAACTCATCAGGTTTGAACGCAATGCTGATAGAACTATAGTACTGCGACCGTTGTTTGGTGGTATTAACAGTATCAAGAGCGCTAACTTATGCGGTCAACTAGGAAAATGGAACCGTGATGAGAAGTTAGGGGTTGCTTTTAGTTCGTCTGCTGGTTTTACTTTACCAAACGGCGCCGTTCGCTCTCCAACTTTATCTTGGGTAAAGCGAGAAAAGTGGGATGCGTTGACAGAGCATGAACAAGAGGTATTTGCTCCTATATGTCCAGATTTTTTAGTTGAATTTTGTACTGAGTACGACGACTGGCGCCAGTTACAAAGTAAAATGCGTGAGTATTTAGATAATGATTGTCAGCTTGGTTGGTTAATTGACGTAGAAACTTGGCAGGTAGAAATTTATCGGCAAAATAAAGATGTGGAAGTTTTACAGTCTCCTGCAACTCTCTCTGGTGAGCTTGTGCTACCCGAATTTGTATTAAATTTAGAGAGTATACAATCAGTTGGATAAAGTCAACTTTAAAATTTATTTGAAAAACCCTACAGTAAGGAAAACTATGTTGAGCGATATTGAATTTCAAGAAATTGATAGTTTAAAATCTATAAACGACGTGTTGCTTCCAGAAGAGACAGAAGAGGTTGACCCTGATGATACACCTGTTGAGGAGATTAAGGCTAGCTTGAGAAGAAGCTCTAAATGACGCAAAAACTGGGCAGCGTTTACCATTATCTCAAATGTGGGAACTCATTGATGCCGAATGAACACCATTAATAATAAACTCTGGAGGTGATATAGGCGCCTATAATTCGCCTTACCTTAATTTGTATTAAACATTATATCGAGAAAGGCTTAGAACTTTACTTTTAACAAGCACCAAAATTTTTTAGATGCTTCTACCTGGGCATGACAAAGTATAGATTTGACCCCTTTGCTGTATATTTATAATCAACCATCCGTTACATCCGTTTATCATCCGTTGCCAGTGTATCTGTGGTAAAAATAATCACCAGCACTGCACAGGCAGGATGCCTGTGCTACAAGAGGGGTTACTCTGATAGAATTAAATTTAATACGTTTAGTTCGTGTGATGATAGTAGATATTTATCGGTGAAAATCTTTTGTCTCGTTTCTTTTAAGCTGTAGCTTCTAAATACGACAAAAGGAAACTCTTTGTAATGTAACCCAATTGGTAAAATATTACCTACTGAGTAAGATGACCGGATATATCTAGCTAAGATATCGCGAAAGCTTTTATTTTCGGGTTCTTCAGGTTGGGTTTCAAAGTACGCGCGCATTGCTTCTCCACATATAAATGCAAATAGTGGGAATGCATAATATTGGTCGGGTTGTTTCGCACGTAGTTCTAAGCGTTGTGTTTTGTCTGCTTCTGTGCGTAGTTTTTTAATTAGTTCTATCGCATCTCTAATTGCCGCGCGCAGGTTTTCTGGGTATGATTTACTATGGCTGATTTTTTGCATGTTTCGCCAAAGTTCTTCGTTAGCTATTTCGTTGATGTCGGCTAGTTTAATTAAATAGTTTTCTTCTAATGTGTTGTTCTCAAGTGGTACAATTATCATGCCTCCGCTTATATATGCTGAGTCAATGGCACCGTTATCCAGCAGTTTATCGAGTGTGTTATAGTTTTGCAAAAATTTGGTGTTGAAGTTTTCGCGTAATGTGAGATAATTAGACTCGGCGGCGCCTTGAATGATAAATTCCGCAGAACTCAATAATTGTTCTAAGCTCGTATATACGTTTTTAATTAGCTTGTTACTTGGTTCTCGGAAACTTTCTTGTTTCAGTAATAATATTAAATTTGCTAGCTGCATCGAAAATGTCTCACCTGCTGCAAATACTGATTTACCTCCAATTGGTATAATAATAAAGTTATCACGACCAATTCGACCAGAACCAAATATTCTTGTCATGATGGCAGCTTTTAATATCAATAAAATGTTTAAAATGTCAAGTACGCTTTCTTGTAGTGCAATTTGCCAGTCTTGTTCAGATTGATAATGCGAATTAACAGCTAAATAAAATGTTAATGCTTTATCTTGATTATCGATAACTTCATTACCACGTCCTCGATATATAACCTGAATAATTTCCATCAAGTTATTTTCAATTTGGTATTTAGGAATTTCTACCAGGATATGCTTTACTTTCGGAAACGATAAACCACGACTTCCTGAAGAAGTCATAAATATAACTTTGACTTGATTTTGAAAGGAATGAATTTTTTGCTTTTCTTCTTCGGATATACTCGCATGTATTTCTAAATAATCTGTATATAAGTTAAATTCTTGATGCTCTTTAATTTCTTCGATTAATTGAGCTAATTTTCGTTTATGCTGAATGTAAATGATGAACTGTTCAATTTCAGGGTTATCTAAGAGTTTTTGAATATCTTTTAATATTTCGGTGTGCAGTTCTTTTTCTAAAGTATTTTTACCTGGAAGATTTGTTTGTTCGTCGTACTTGGTTGATTGTATCAGTAGTTTGTATGTAATTGCTAAAGAACGCGCGGGATATGAGTTTGTATTAATTACAGTTGCGGGTAGGTTTTTAAAAACAAAGCGTTCTAATGATATTGGTTGATTGCATAACTCGTCACTTGGGCGCCTAAAGTATATTTTATCAGGTTCCGGCGCCGAACTAGATAAGTGCTGTGTAATCACGTTTTTATCAACTATCGAAGCATCGGCAACTATAATTTTTGTATTAAACCCAAATTCAGGATTTGTTAGTTCATATCTTCTAACTATTTCGTATATCCCATTTAAAAATTCTACACCACCACCATCACCTGTAATTTCGTCTATCATTACGAAGAAATGTTTTATACGTCTTGATATTTGCTGCATTTTATGCGGATAAATAATACCTTCACGTTCGTTATAAGCATTTCTAAAGATTTTCTCGAAATGCTTCAAGGTATCTCCTACACCAACTTTTTTTAAAGCTTGAATTGAAGTAGTTGCAACAATTTGCTCAGAAACACCCTGCTCGATGACGGTTGAAATAGCTTCGCAAACACTGTCTAAAACACCTCTACTTTTTCTGCCAACATCACGAATGGTATCATCGGAGGAGTTTGCGAGTCGGTTGGTACGTTTGAATTGTAAATCAACGTTTTCACTATCGATGAATTCAACACCTTGTTTAGGAAAATTACCCTGGCGCCGATTGCTGGTATATTGAACGGTATAATGTCCATAGTTATCAGCGATGAGATTACTATGAGAGTTAATAGTAAATAACCTATCATCGCATAGCTTTTGCGTTTGTTTATCTTTGAATTTTTCGATGATGTCGAGGTTGACTTGTTTTCTCGGACTGACGTAGAAAAACAAAAAACCTTCATCTAGATGCTTTTTGAGAAAATCGACAATTGCTGTAGTTTTACCAATACCAGGATTACCCGTTAAAAATATAAACGTATCTTGTGATAGTAGAGATTTTTTGATAAGTTCAGCATGTGCATCTCGTAAGTTCAGCGTTCCAGATAATCCTAATTTTTGCATTAACTCTGGTGGAACTTGGGCAACTGAGTTAAAAAATCCTGTAATTTTCTCGTTGTGTGGGGGTATATGATTTATATTGCCCGGAGTTATCGATAATATCGCATCAACAAATTCTTTACCCTGTTCAAAACTACTATAAGCACTGCGCTTGATTTTATTTAACACTCCCGAACGCGCGGATGATATATCCTCGATTTGATGGTGTTTATAGATTTCGTAGCATGTCTTTAAAATTTTGATGTTTTGAGGAGTGACTGATATAGCGTTGATATCCCTGTCACTGTAACCTACTGCGTTGAAAACTACTGATGCATCGGTTATGATTTTAGCTTCTTGCAGAAATTGATAAAAGCTGTAAATATAACCACCAGCTTGAATTAACTTCGCGGTTTCTTTGTCTCGATATTTGAAAGCGTTAAAATATTGAATTAAATCAGGTGATATCTCAAAGTCCATAGACTCGGTATCGAGACGCAAACGCGAAAATACACTCTTGGAACGTAAATAGCTGATATCGCGCGTTAGCAAATTGCGAATAATCTCTACATAGTCGATATTCTGGATATCACTCTGCGAACGTATTCCAAACACCGTCAAATCTATACATAGAATTCTATACGATTTGCCCAGTTTTAGTAATACTAAAGTATCAGCGTTGAGAAACTCACCCTTTTTCTGATATTTATCTATATATATAGATAACGCACTCGGATTTAATGAAAGCTGAGATAGAACACGACTATACCACTGTTGGTTATTTTCAGTGTCATAAGTGCCAAGACTGTTCTCACCGCTAAACCGACAATGATAGTAAACTACCTCTACACGTTTAAGACGATGTGGTTCATCCCATCCTACTGCACTAAGGTATTCACGAAAAAAATTCAAACCGCTTAAAAACCCTTTCTGCAGAAAAAAAGTACTCCAAGTTTCTGCAATATCCCTATCTACTGCACTAATTACTTCTGAAGCTATGCGTTGACGTATTTTAGCAAAGTTGAGATTTTCTAGTTCTTCACAGTATAAACTACCGAAATTATGTTTAATTTTATACTGGTTTATTGAGGAGAGGGCGCCTACATTAAATCCTACCTCGAATAGGCGCCCTAAATGTTCGGCTATTTTAGATGACATGGTAATTTGTTTAATAGAGGAATAAATATTTTTTTACCACAGAGACGCAGAGTTCACAGAGAAAAGAATTTAAATCTCTCTGTGTTCTCCGTGTCTCTGTGGTGAATTATTCTTTCACATTCAGCACTTTTCTCACCAACGTCAAAAACGCAAGAGAGTTAAATTCAGTTTTACCTTGCATGTGAACAAACGTTGCCAACTTGCCAACCGAGTTATCACCAATCAATTTATCGTAGGGGTCAAGCTTGAGGTGAATTTCTTTGGCTTTTTGATAACGTGAGAAGTGGAATAAAGTTAAATACTGCAAAATATCATTCTTCAATGACCCTTCGTACATCAAACCAGTACGAATATCCTCATCATCGAGTATTCCTTTATAGATGTTTAACAGTGTGGCATACGAAATTACGCCATTATAATACTTTTCGGCGCCTGGAATATCTACGCCGTTAAACAGGTTGAAGAAAACTACCGACTGTTTACTACTGTCTTCGACTAAGTTCGTTAGTTCGACTGTATCCTGTATGTATAGGGAACTCGATTTGATTTTTTCTGCTTTGATGGCATAATACTTGTCAAAGAACATTGGATATATTTTGATATCCTTATGTTCAGCTTTCAAAGCTTTGATAACATCCCTCGACATAAAGAATAACCCATCGTCTTCTTCGGTTTGCGTCATATGCAAAGTGCTCGTATATGGTGCTTTGGCAATATAAGCAAAATGACGAAATCCGAGTTCATACAGTTTGGCAACGTTTTCGACGATAACCGCAGGGTGGGTAAATAGCTGTTGGTTGTCGTAATTATCTGAGAATGTGGTGAGTAACTGAACTCGAACTGAGTTGTTTACCAGTCGTAACCCAATAATCTCCCCCATCAAATTCGATATTTTGTCCTTTGCACCCCATTTTCTATCGCTTTCACGACTTGAAACCACAATAATTGCCAGTTTATCTAGTTGTGGTGTGTAGTTCGTATTGGTAAAAGTAAACTTTTTGGGAAGTACAGAATACAGCGAACTCATTACATTCGGTATTTTATACTGACCTTTACTTTGTAAATCACGAATATCTACTCCCTGTGAGTTGGAACGATGGGTTTCGTTGAGCAGATGTGAGAGTACGTTTGACAATGACACTAAAAACTTTTCTGTCGGCGCCGAATCTTCTTTATTATGTAGATGTAGTCGCAGTATGGGTACAAACGACATCTTTTGACGTTTTAACAACACATCCAAACTAATGTACGCAAGTAGACTGTATGTAAATTGATGAATAAATCCTCGTATTGAGTCGTACTGGTTGGTTTCTTCGCTGTAGGGAAATACAATTAATTTACGTGATTTAAATTCTTGCTCGTACACACGCTTGCAACTAACATTATTGATAGGCGCCATTAAAATAGGCAAAGCGTTAATACCCCGCAAATCATAATCCATCGTAAAAGTCTGCTTGTCGTCGGTGGCAAAGAAATGAATATCACTAAAAGTTACCTTTCCTGGTAACGTACACAATGCATTTGTATTAGCTTGTGCTTCACCGAGTGCAATATATTTGAGGTTTTCTTTGGGGTTTGTGCGTAAAACAGGTTTGAATAAGGTATTGTTTCTGATGCATGACTCGATATTATCTTCGACGATACCGTGCTTGATAGATATGTGGAGAGGAAACTCGTGCGTGCTAAAATTGGATTTATATCTGAGCAGGTTACGTAATAGAACTTTGAGCGAGTTGATTTTGAGTTGTACTTTCAAGTCTTGGAAATACTTATAGATATCTCGGAACAACTTTTGTTTTGCAGCTTCATCACTCGCTTGAAGTTTAGTCAGTACATGTTTATCAAACGCTGCGATTGGGTCATATTCTAGTTCTTGATGTAAATTATAGTCTCGTTTGGTAGGGTTTTGACGTGACGCAAAAACAAAGTAATATAAAAACGCGATTTTTAGAACTTTGCGAACAAAAGTTTCCTTTGTTCCTTCATTCGATAACCCTGCTTTATGTTCTGCACTATCGGGGTTGAGTATATTTAGATGGTACTCAAATACATTTTTACCACCAAGTGCCTGTACTTTACCATCAAATTTTAACTTGATACCGAAAACAAACTCAATTTCACCTTTATCTTCATCCTTGTTTTCTCCTAAATATCCATCAATGATGGGGATAATTGGCAGTATCTCAAAAACTTCCGCGCGGGAAAACATGTCTCTATAATTAATTGAGACACCTCCATAACTAACTAGGTAATCTCCATCTGGTTTTGCACTATCACCAATATACGCTTCAACCAACTTAAGTCTTCTAATTAAATCTTGTAGATAAACTATAGCTTTCTCATTTTTACTTCCATAAGTACTAACGTTCTCCAAAAGAAACTCTAAATAATTAACCTGTGCTTGTTTTTTGAGTTTTCCCAGAGTCTCTGTATCAACAAGTTTCTGCAACCGATAGAAGTCAGAATTTGCATCTTTCTCCAAATCTTCTAAAATGTATTCTAAGTCTTCCCGTTCTGCGGTGGTTGCATTTTTTTGGTGCAAATCGATATAATGATTGATTCCTTGCTGTAGATGTCGATTGAAATCACGAATATTATTTACGGTTATCGTTAACTTGTGAAATTTGAGCAGTAATTCAGGTTGTGTTGAGTTACTGGTATTATTCAAAGTTAAACGCTGCTTTTGCAATCCTTGTAATGAAGAAAAATTATAACTAAAATTCAAACTAGGTTTACCAGTTAATGCTTGTAAACTAGTTACCATCCCTGCTACGAATTCTTCAATCTCAGTATTCCCTAGTAAATTATATAACTGTTGTGCAATCGAATAACTAATTTTACTAATTAGTTCCTGAAAGCGAGTATCTGAACCTGGACTAATATTAACAGTAGCAGAACGCGCGCTTCTTGATAAGGCGCCTAAAGGGTTTTGTACTTGTGAAGCTGCGACATAGGTAGCAATTTTATCAATATTAACCTGTAAATGTAAGCCTTTAAAAGAGAATTCAAATACTTGCTGGTTATGAAGCGCTTGTAAAATTTTACTCAGTAAATCAGTATAATCTACATAGAATAAATTATTATCACCTGAAATATTATTCAACGGTATGACTCCCTGTTAAATCTTAAATGCGGGTATAAAAAAGTGTTGTATCAGTTTGAATTGGTAGAGAGAGAAATACAGCTTTTTCAATCTTTCAAAACAAAGTGAATGTATATATCTAGTTCACCGCATAAAATTGATTACTGTTAATCGTACTATATAAATGAAGATGCACCTAAAATTTTGTTAATTCAAATTAATACGGTGAGGTTGTTATTTAGTAATAATCTTTGTGCGTATTAAACTACCACCGCTATTATACTTAAAGTAAATAGTAATAAAATAATTATTGATAATAGTATAAATACGAAGTGTTGATGGTGGGCAGTGCCCACCCTACCATGATATGACGGCGCCAAAAAATCAACCATCCGTTACATCCGTTAATAATCCGTTGCCTAGACAATTGCAGCGACTTTTTCGAGTAATCCTGCGAACATTTTTAATCCGTCGGTGTTACCGAGCATTTTATCAGACGCGCGTTCGGGGTGTGGCATCATGCCTACAACATTGCCAGTAGAATTGCAAATACCAGCAATATTATTTAATGAACCGTTCTTGTTTTCGTTTTCGTAGCGGAATACAACTTGGTCGTTGTCTTCGATAGCTTTGAGTGTGTCTTCAGAAGCGTAAAATCTTCCTTCACCGTGGGCAATGGGTAAAGTGATGATTTCACCTTTACTATATTGTTGTGTCCACAAAAGATTATTTTTTTCGACTTTGAGCGGAACTCTATCGCAGATGAAGTGTAAATCGCGATTCCGTGTTAATGCTCCTGGTAAAAGTCCGGCTTCGGTTAGTACTTGAAAGCCATTACAAATACCAAGCACTAGTTTACCAGATTTAGCATGTGCAATTACCTGCTGCATTACAGGTGAGAACTTCGCAATGGCGCCACATCGTAAATAATCACCATAACTAAACCCACCAGGAATTATTATTACATCTAAGTCAGAAATATCAGTGTCTTGGTGCCAAACCATTCGTGTAGGTTGTTGAAGGATATCACGTGTTACGTAAGCAACATCTCTATCGCAGTTAGAACCAGGAAAAACTACAACCCCAAATTTCATACCTTAATCTCCTTTACCATTTCTCCTTTCTCCTCTCTCCTGTCTTCCCTCCTCACTAAACTCCAACTTGAGATTCAACTTCGATTAACTCAAAGCGGTAATTTTCGATTACAGGATTTGCTAGCATAGAGTCACACATCTTGTCTAAATCTTGACGTGCAGCATTATCATCTGGTGCAGTAAGGGTGAGTTCAATGAATTTACCAATTCGACACGACTCAACGTTGCTGTATCCTAGCTGCGTAAGTCCTGATACTACTGCTGTTCCTGCTGGGTCTAAAACTGACGGACGCAGCGTGACAAAAATTTTGGCTTTGTATTTTCTCAGCACTTGCTTTTTCTTGAATTTAAGTTACAAAACTTATACTACATCTTTCAGGGGTTCATTGTTTGTGTTGATTATAAGTATAAGTTAAGCTACATCTAGCGTCACTATTAAAGTATAAATGATATCGGCACACCAAAAAACTGTCATGAAAGCTTCGCGTACCCGTAGTCAAGAGCGAATTTTAAACCTGCTCAAAGCAATTAAACTTGGTATTTCTGCCCAGGATATGTACGTAGAGTTGCGTAGTCGTAACCAAAGCATGGGTTTAGCGACTGTTTATCGTTCACTAGAAGCGTTGAAGCTCGAAGGGTTGGTACAAATGCGGACGCTTCCTAATGGTGAAGCGCTGTATAGTTTGGCACAACAAGACAAGCATCATTTAACTTGTCTTGCTTGCGGGACTTCGATACCCATTAACCAATGTCCTGCACACGAGCTTGAAATTGAACTCCAAACTGACCACAAATTCAAGATTTTCTATCATACTCTGGAATTTTTTGGTTTGTGTAGTAAGTGTCAATTAGCACAAGCTGCACAATTAAGTCAATAGTGCTGAGTGCTGAGTATTGAGTGCTGAGT
>ERZ1066124.466-NODE-466-length-26559-cov-25.400166_pt1 | contig 26559 bp, 24 predicted proteins | sample MGYA00382771_ERZ1066124 | MGnify/ENA primary metagenome ERZ1066124 (study PRJEB33369, sample SAMEA5778354) | biofilm metagenome | biome: Industrial cooling water; feature: Water cooling tower basin; material: Biofilm | place: United Arab Emirates | collected... | reverse complement strand
TTTATACAGGGGTACTCCTGTCTCCTGTCTTCTGTCTCCTGTCTCCTTTGAACAATGACTATTTATTTCAAATACTGCTGAAAGAAATTCATCGTCATTGCCCATGCTTCTTTTGCTGGTTCGGCGGCGTAGCTGTCGCGGCGATCGCTCAAAAAGCCATGTCCGGCGTTGGGAAAGACGGTGAGAATGTAACGTTTTTTGGCTTGGGAAAGGGCTTCGGTAATGCGGGCGTGTTCGTCGGCAGCAATCATCTCGTCGTTTGCACCGTAAATTAACATAATGGGCGATCGCATGGCTCCAACTCGATCTAGTAGGGGTTTGCGTCCTACCATATCTTGCTTGGCGGCAATCGCACTACCGTAAAAACTGACTGCGGCTTTAAATTTATCGGCGTGAACGGCGTTAGCTAAAAATGTGTATCTGCCACCCATACAAAATCCCGTCACGCCAATTCGATCGGCAGCTACTTCTTTGCGTTTTGCTAAGAAGTCTAAACCCTGTCCGACTTCAGCCATTACGGTGTCGTCGTTTAAAGATTTGAGTTTGGCTACTGCTGCTTGTACATCCTTGTATTCATAAACATCGCCATGATAAAAGTCTGGGGCAAGGGCAACATAACCAGCTTGAGCGAAGCGATCGCATACACTTCTAATATTTGGATTTAAACCAAATGCTTCCATGAACACCATGATGGCGGGAAAAGTGCCGCTACCCTGGGGACGAACGTAATATCCCTGCAAATCTTTCCCTAGGGTGACTGTTTCGCCTTTGGCTGTAGGTTTAGTTTGGGCATTCCCCGTTCCTGCCTGGACGAGTAGAGGAGTTGTCGCAACACCAGCAGATAAAATCAATAGATCGCGTCTGTTCATGAAGTTTGGCAAACAAAATAACTTGTAAAATTCAGCTATGCCATAACTTAGAACCTAGAATGCGCTTTAAGTCAAGTATCTTAACCATTGGTCAATTGTCTTATGTCATTGGTAAACACAAATGACGCATAACCAATGACGAATAACTAATGACCATTTTCTGACAGCGTGAGTAAAAAAGTCAGGTTTTCCTCTGCTTTTAAAGCGTGGGGAGCATTTGCAGGCATAAACACAAATACGCCTGCTTCTAGTGCAATTTCTTGCCCTTCTAGGGTAAGAACTCCCCTTCCCTCCAATACGTTGACGGTGGCGTTGCGCGTAGAGGTGTGTTCGGAAATTTCAGTTCCGGCTGCGAGACAAAACAAAGTGTATTGACAGCAACTATCTTTAACTAGCACCTTGCTCAATACCCCAGCTTGTGGATATTCAATATTTGCTCGTAACTGCGTTGATGAAGATTGCAAGGGTAATAGGGTAGTACTCATAGGTTCCTCGATCGAATAAGTCAAAAGTTAAAAGTCAAAAGTCAAAACTGAGGCGACAAGAATCAGGAGTCAGAAGTCAGGTGTTATTGCTACTCACTACATCCTGCTGCCTGCTCCCTGTTGGTTGACAGGTATTAGCTTAAGAGTATGTAGCGGATAAAATGATGTAACCTAAGTCTTGCCGATACTGTTGAAATACTCGACGCATTGATAAGACTCGTTGCCGAATTTGCGATCGCCTCAGAATATTCCAAAAAATTCGGATGGTATTCAAAATACCTTCATCAGCCAGCATTTGCTGCGGTTTGAGCAATCCCATGTCTCCAGTTTGATGTTGCTGCACTGTTAATCCAGCCGCTTCACAAGCCGCAATCCAATTAGATTCTGATAAAGGCGTAGAATTGACCCTGATTGCTTGTGCCAAAGCGCGATGAATTTCTGCTTCTCGGTTTTGTGCTAAAAGTTCGTGGGATAGGAATTTACCGCCTGGCTTGAGGCGATCGCGAATTCCAGCTAAAATCTTCGCTTTCCCTGCTGGGGATTGCATTGTTAAAATTGCTTCTGCTAACACATAATCAAAGCGTTCTGTCAAGCGATCCAAGTGAAAGATATCGCCTGCAATAATTTCGACGCGATCGCTCAAACCTGCTGCGGCAACATTAGCACGGGCGCGGGCAACAGAATCGGGATTTTTCTCAATTCCCACAACTCGCACGCCGTAGCGTTGGGCAATGGCGATCGCGCTTATACCAAAACTCGCTGCTAATTCTAAAACTGTTTCCCCAGGTTGAAAATGTGCCCACTGAAATAATTGCTCTGTAGCTAAACGTCCACCAGGACGAAGATATTTTTTTCCTGCTGCTGCTAAAACTTCATGTCCTGGCGCAGTTTGGTAATTTAGGGTAGCGTGGGTCATACATTTGACCTCCCAGTAAATTCTTGGCTACCTTTACTCTGGCAAAATCGCTTTGGTTCTTCTATGAGCTAGCTCAGCGATCGATTATCAATTATCAGTTATCAGTATCAGTGAGGAAAGGGAGTTTCCAACCTCACAACTTCCTCAAAATCTCGCTTTAAATTCACGAAACAGATGAGCAAAGATTTAGAGCCACGGAGGAGAATGGTAAATATGTATTGCAGCCAGTGCGAACAGACAGCCAGCGGACAAGGATGCTATCAATGGGGTTCTTGCGGTAAAAGCCCCGAAGTCGATGCCCTACAAGATCTCTTAGTCCACTGCTTGCGCGGACTCGGACAAGTCGCACTCCGCGCCCATCAACTGGGTATTCCTTGCCGTGAAATAGATTTATTTACTTGCGAGACGCTGTTTGCCACCCTTACCAATGTTAACTTTGATGGCGATCGCTTTGTTGACTACATTCGTCACAGTATTACCCTGCGCGAAAATCTGAAATTCCGCATTCAACAGGAGATCCCCCCTTGCCCCCCTTATCAAGGGGGGTTGGGGGGATCTTGGACGGATTTAGCTTGTTTTCAACCTGCCCAGACAAAAGCAGAACTAGCCCAACAAGGCAAAGACTTAGAATTAGATTTTGTCAGCCAATCGAGTCAGAACGTCGATATTTTCTCTTTGAAGCTAACCGTTCTCTACGGACTCAAAGGCATCTCTGCCTATGCTTACCATGCCGCAGAATTGGGACAACATAGCGATCGCCTTTATGCTTTCTTCCATGAAGCTCTAGCCGAACTAGACTGTCAAGACCGCAGTTTAGCAGATTGGGTCAATCTTGCCTTAAAAGTCGGTGAAATGAACTTGCTAGCAATGGAATTGCTAGATCGGGGTAATACCTCTAATTACGGTCATCCCGTCCCTACAGTCGTTCCCCTCACCCCCACACTAGGCAAAGCAATTTTAGTTTCGGGTCACGATCTCAAAGCTTTAGAAGAATTACTCGCACAAACCGCAGGGACGGGAATAAATGTTTACACTCACGGCGAAACTCTTCCCGCCCACGGCTACCCAGGCTTAAAACAAAAATATCCCCATCTTTACGGTCACTACGGCACGGCTTGGCAGAATCAAACCCACGATTTCGCTGAGTTTCCAGGGTCAATTGTAATGACGACGAACTGCTTGATGCCACCCCACGAATCGTACAAAGATCGCGTATTTACCTACGGTAACGTGGGCTGGTCGGGGCTGACTCATTTACCTGGAAATGATTTTTCAGCCGCGATCGCAAAGGCACAAGCCATGCCAGGATTTACGAATACAGGATTTACTAATACAGGATTTACTAATAGTGGCGAACTGCGGACTGTTACGACTGGTTTTGCCCATCATACAGTTTTGAGCGTTGCAGGAGATGTCATTGCCGCAGTAAAACAAGGCGATATTCGTCACTTCTTCTTAGTCGGCGGTTGCGATGGGGCAAAGTCAGGGCGGAATTATTACACCGAATTAGTCGAGCAAGTGCCTCAAGATTGCGTAGTATTAACTTTGGGTTGTGGCAAGTTCCGCTTTTTCGATAAAGATTTGGGAAGTATCTGCGGATTACCCCGTTTGATGGATGTAGGGCAGTGTAATGATGCTTATTCGGCAATCCAAATCGCGATCGCCCTTGCCCAAGCTTTTGAGGTAGATGTCAATCAGTTGCCCCTGTCGTTAATTATCTCCTGGTACGAACAAAAAGCTGTAGCAGTCTTACTCACCCTACTGCATTTGGGTATTCAGAATATCCGTTTGGGTCCAACTCTGCCAGCGTTTATTTCGCCCAACGTGTTTAAGTTGCTATCGGAAAAATATCACTTGCAACCCATCACATCGCCAGAACGAGATCTGGCAGCTTGTCTGGCGTAGCTGCTTGATTCTCCCTACCCTTGAATAGGTATTACTGCTGGTTTCGGTAGGGAGAATTTTCCGGTATATTCTAAAAGCTAATCAAATTGATGCATTTTCGACATCAAAGCTGTTTATTATTTTGGGCAGCTTTTGTATAGGTAGAGGTATTGACTGCAATTGTCTTCCATCGGTTAATGAGAGGAACAATGGACAAGAAAGTACAGCACCCAAAAAATCAGCCTGTAGCAAACAGTGCGATCGCTACCAGCCAAGACTTCAACTTCGATCTCTGGGCTAATGCAGTGAGAAAACAAATGCTTTCTGTACTACAAGAAAAAACACAGCATTGACAGTTATCAGTTGTCAGTTATCAGTGTCAAGTCGTTAAACGTAACATTTGCACAAAAGAGATCGCCATAACAGGCGGGTGGAAATCGGTTGCTATTGTTTTACGCTGGAAGTACAAGCAATGTATATCCAGTGTTCCTCTCACATCGCAACTGTTGATATGACACGATTTTTTCAGTTTGAAGCCGATTTTGTAGAATCTCTACGTTGTATTCCCATGCAGGTACGCTACAAGCTAGATACTTGCGGCATTAAGCTCAAATTACCTGAATGGAATCAATTCAGTCAGGAAGATCGTCAGGCGTTAATCGATCGCCCTTGCACGACAATAGAAGAAATTCAAGAATATCGCCAGTGGTTGCAAGACTTAGTTTTTCAATACACTGGTAAACCAGCCAGCGAACTACCAATAGAAGATAATCCCGACTGGATGAACGCAGCCTGCGTTCCCGCCAGCGTTGGGGAAAAAGCCAATGACTTTGGCGTGATGCTTAGCTTGGAGCAATGGACAAATTTGCCCCCTATAGAAAGATTTGCACTAATCAAACTCAGTCGCTCAAGCCACGAAAACCGCAATTTTATACCCGCACTCAAAGAATTTAATCTAATTGAGTAGGTGCGTACACCTGCGCGCCTCTACCGGATAAATTTTCTTATATACAGCACTCTTGCCGCTCTGAGTTTGCACTTTGCGGTAAAATTTCACACGCCTGCACCTTCTCCCGCGAGACGACTTGCAATTCATGCGGGTAGCGGGGACGCGGATCGTTCTCTAACCAAATGGGGGGAACCATAGTTAGATCGTAAGCTGCGATCGCATCAAACACGCCAGGGCTAGATTTTAACTCAACCACGAGTCCTGGCAGATATTCAAAAGCTTCTTCCCAATCGATTTGTGGCACGGCTATAAGTAAAACTGTATTTATTGATACGATTTTACTATAAACTTGTCCTATAAATAAATCAGTCTGTAGCTAGAGATACAATTTTTAACGTTTGTCTGGATGCGATCGCAATATATCTTGGCTTTAGATAGAGCCTAGAGCCAAAAAACTAGATAAATTGATGTGTAAATTCGCACATCAAATCTAGCCTTCCTTTACGCAAAATTGCCGGATCTAATCTTTCCGTTGTATTACAAGTCATCAGTACGACTAGCTTTTGTTGCTCTTGAATGCCAGACTCATCGATTACACTTTGATACAAAGTACCATCTAGTAAACTGAGAATGCGCTCTGTCTTATAATTTGATTGAGCAACTTCTGTAGAGCGATCGGGAGCTAGATTATCAGCCTCGTTGATAATGATACAAACTCGCTCTAAATAACTAGGTGGAACAAAATTCTCTACTGCGGCATGGTCGAGGATAAAAATAATATATCCTAGTGGCGCGAGAATCTCTTTTGCTACTGCTTGCGCCCATACTGTTTTACCCGTCCCAGGATTGCCATATACTAATACAGCTAGTTGATTTTCAGTAAAAACTTTCTCTTGGACAGCATCGGTAAAATTTTGTACGTCCGCTGGAAAGGAAGTAAGAGAAAATTGACTGTGAACTTGTCCGATGCGGCTTTGGTAGCCGCTTAACATCACGGCAAGATCGTAAGTGACTTTATTTACCAATGGTGCGAGTTTCATTGCCATTAGAGTATAACGGCGATCGCGCTCCATACTATACAACGGATCGATTCTCAGCCAAATTTCATGTTCCGACCAATACGCGCAAATACTACCAATACTCTTGAGCCTATTCCAATCGACAAATTTTTCTGGTGGGTAATAGAAGTATTTACTATTACTGTACTGCGTAATTAGATCGGGACGACCTAAAAAACTCAGCAGCCTAAAAATCGTAATTTCTTGTAGTTTCAAAAGAACGTGTTCGATGGGAATTAAATCGCGCGTCATCGACTTAGCCACAGGTGTCTCAACCGATACACTATCTCTATAGCGAGAGTCTGGCGTAAGCGGTTCGGGCGTAATGAAGTTCCAAAACTCATCAATTTCTTCTCGCGTATTTTCGTAGAACAAGTTTAATAAATTTGCCCACCAAGCGTAGTTTTCTCGTCCGATGGCATCAGCAATGTAGCTGACTACATTTAAAGCTTTATGAGATACTTCCCACGGATTATTCGACCAAGTTTCCCAAAGATAATGCAGGTCGATATCTCTATTAAGTGGTTGCCAACCCGCACCTAATAGGTTAGGTTCTTTTTGCTTCTTGTACATATTTTTGTGTTATTGGTTGCTGGAATATTTCTAGACTTGCTTAATCCAATTTAGTCTTATTTTCCAAGCAATATAGTTGCTGAAGAATGCGTTTAATTTCTTTTTTGCTACACTGTTTTTTACTAGCAGCATAAATGTTTTTGCCATATATCTTTTATTTTGACTTTTAACTTTTACCTTTTGACTTTTGTAAAATGGGGATAGTAGGGAGCGAACCTACAACCTTGAAATTAAGAGTTTCCTGCTCTGCCAATTGAGCTATATCCCCTAGCAATCCACTGGGGAGGTACTGCCCCTCCTACTCTGCGTTATCGGCACAGCGCCGCACTTTTTGGCTTCCAGTGGATAAAGGAAGATGGAGGAATCGAACCCCCAGGTATTACCCTGCTCTTGTTTTCAAGACAAGTTGCCCTCCCCTAGGCAGCATCTTCCACACGGAAACTGGAGGAATTGAACCCCTATAGCATTCCTGCTACACTCCTGTTTTCGAGACAGGTTGCCGACCATTCAGCAGCAGCTTCCAAGGGGTGTCTGACGGAACTTGAATCCGCTAGTGGCTGGTTTCACAAACCAGTGTCTCGACCGCTTCGACTTCAGACACCAAAGTGGATACTGGTCGGATTTGAACCGACATCTTTCTACTTGCAAGGTAGACGCTTTGCCAATTAAGCTACAGACCCATCAACAGGAGTGGCAGGGCTTGAACCTACACAAATCGGTTTAGAAGACCGATGCCCAATCCTTTAGGCGACACTCCCACAGCTAATAGTCCTGGTAGGAGTTGCACCCACAACCCTTTGCGTGTAAGGCAAACGCTCTGCTATTGAGCTACAGGACTATAAGCGGATGGTGGGATTTGAACCCATGCACTGAAACTGGCAGACTCAGATGCTACCACTACATCACACCCGCATACTGTCAAGCGGACGGCGAGATTTGAACTCGCACGCAGACGTTGGAAGCGTCTGATGCTGCCGTTACACTACATCCGCGTATACTAAATACACTGGGGCTGGTGATAGGAATTGAACCTGTATCTTATCGCTTACAAGGCGATCGCTCTGCCAATTGAGCTACACCAGCAATACCCCTGGCTGGACTTGAACCAGCATCCTCTGCGTTCTAAGCGCAGCGCCTCGTTCCAATTGGGCTACAGGGGTAAATCGGGATGGTAGGATTTGAACCTACAACCATCAGCTCCCAAAGCCGCCGCGCTACCAAGTTGCGCCACATCCCGTCAATACTCCTGGTGGGAGTCGAACCCACAACAAACAGATTTTAAGTCTGCCACCTCTTCCAATTGGGCTACAGGAGCAAGCTTTGGTACTCCTGGTGGGATTTGAACCCACACGATGAACTGTTTTTGAGACAGTCGCCTCTTCCAATTGGGCTACAGGAGCAGAATTTGGCAGCCCCGCCAGGACTCGAACCTGGACTCTTCGCTTTCAAAGAGCGAGATGTTACCAATTACACCACAGAGCTTTACTGCCGAGGTAGGGCTTGAACCTACAAAACTCCTGTTTCAGAGACAGGCGACTTTACCAATTCGTCCACTCGGCAATGAAATAAATGGCTGCCTCGACAGGACTCGAACCTGCAACTCTCGTGTTAACAGCACGCCGCTCTACCATTGAGCTACAAGGCAACGACAGCCCCCCAGGTTGGAATCGAACCAACGCCCTCCTGTTCTTCACACAGGCGCTACTACCAACTGAGCTACCAGGGGACAACGAGAGTGGAGGGAATTGAACCCCCAAATCCTCAGTTTCGTAGACTGAGATGTTATCCAGTTACACCACACTCTCAAGGCGGAGAGGACAGGATTTGAACCTGCGACGGACGTTAAATCGCCCGCTTCCTCTTAGCAGGAGGACGCTTTGAGCCACTCAGCCACCTCTCCATATCAAGTAGCTCCAACGGGACTCGTAGGCGAAGCCTTCTCGTAGAGTACCCGTGTTCTCCGATAGAAAGTCGGATGTCCTTGACCGCTAGACGATGGAGCCATGCTTGAAAATCTTCAGAAATATGGGGGAACGCAGAGACTAGGATTTGAACCTAGATTCTTCGGTTTTGGAGACCGACGTGTTTGCCAGTTACACCATCCCTGCATTTGGTAGCAGCGGCAGGAGTTGCACCCGCATCAACCTGGTTATGAGCCAGGAGCTTTGCTATTGAGCTACGCTGCGACGTTACCCAAGGCTGAGGTGAGATTTGAACTCACGCATAGAAGTTTTGCAGACTTCTCCCTTAAACCACTTGGGTACTCAGCCAGAATGAATAGAGATGTTACATGTAATATCTCTATATCAAACCAGGGTGACGGGATTTGAACCCGCAACTTTTCCGCAGACAACGGAACGCTCTAGCCAATTGAGCTACACCCCGATAAATGGGTGACAATATTCAGTTTTCAAGGTTCGGAAAACAAGCTTTTAAGTGTTATCAATACCACCGATGTTCTAGGTAATAAACCTGTTGAGTATTACGAACAAGTTCGGTAGCTTTGGTTTTTGCACGGCGAGAGTTTCTATTCTGCGCTGATTCTAATGCCGTACGATCGCATTTAAAATCAGATTTATCGCATGGGAAATCTGAAGGTTTTTCACCTCGATTGATTATGTGAATGTAAAACATTATTGTTTCGGAATTAGATTTGTCTTTCAACTCACTACATTAATACTACAATTTATACTACAAAAATGTCAAGGGGTTGGAGAAACTTTTTGTGAAACTGGCTGTAACTGTTGCAAGGCGTAGGTGCAATCGTGTTACAGTTTTGTGTTACAAAGTGATGGTATGGCGATCGCAAATCCGTGACAACAACCAGATGACCGTAGGGGCGGGTTCACCAAAAATATTTGAGTAGAAAAAGAATAAACTTGTAAACCCGCCCTCTTCTCCAGTCAAATAACCCGATTAGTTTTGTTGGTTTGCCAAATGCGATCGCATGATTTTATATCATGCAAAGACGCAAAGTGGTTCTCACAGAGTAGACGCAAAGAAGAACACCAATTACCAATTACCCATTACCAATTACCCATTACCAGTAATAGAACGCACAAACAAATTATTCATGCGTCCTAATATTTAGCGATCGCTCAATGCAGCACTCATTTGAGCTTCTTGCCACAAGTGAAACAATAACAACTCGATCGCATAAGACAAAGATGTGACAAACACCCCTGCATCATTTTCAGCATCAGATGCCAACCAAGATCCTTGCAGGCAAATTTCTACATATTCCGCGTCGCACTGTTCTAACGCAACTTCATCCTTACCATACCGCTCGATCGCAGCTCCAAGCGAATTTAACTGCGGTAAGTCGGCAGGTAACAAAAACGAAGCCGTGCTAGGTTCTACACAAATAGACTCGCCTACGCGCAGGGCGAAAACCACTCGCATCGCTACCCACTCCTCTAAAGATTGAGTTGGATGCTCTAAGTGGAAACCAGTTTCGGTATAATTCAATTTCAGCATGAGATAGAGTTTCCTCCTATGCCTGGTGGGAGATGCTCCGAGCGCCAGAATTTTTCAGCAAAAGCAACCGTAGGGTGAATAGGTGCTTTGGGTTTGACATGCAGTGGCATTCCTGCCTGATGCGGGGTGCGATCGCTTTTATACTGGTTGCATTGTTCGCAAGCCGTGACTACGTTATTCCACATATGCAGTCCACCTTTAGATAAGGGAACGACGTGATCGATCGTCAAGCGTTTGCTGCTACCACAGTATTGACAAGTGTAATTGTCTCGTCGCAAAACTTCTCGGCGATTCACTGGGGGAATCTTCCAAATTCGCTCTGTACTGGTAAATGTCAGGCGAATATAAGAAGGAACAGCCATGATAAAATTGGTCGATCGCACGAACAATTCTGTCTCCTGCCCAAAATCAAGTGCTTCGGCTTTACCCAGCAACAGAAGCGCGATCGCTCGTTTAACGTTGACGCGGCTGATGGGTAAGTAATTTTGCGAAAATACGACTACAGATTGCTCTAACACTTGATTTGCGCTTGTCATAGCTTGTACTTCTCCGATAAAAAATTTGTGTTGCGACATCCCTACATAGCAAAGTGCGGAAACTCAGGACATGAGTGTATCTTGACTTTACCTATAAAGTTTTTTCCTTCTGCCCTCTGCTACACAAAAAACACCAAATAAAAACCCCCACTTCTACTTGATTCAGAAGCGGGGGCTGAAATTCCTTTAAGTACTGTTCTACTTATGTTGGTACGGTTTTATACCTGTACCTCCCGCCATCTAGTTGTGTTCGTGGTTCTGACGAATGCAGCCCAATGCTTCCATAGTCAAAATTATCGTTAATTCTTGCGGATTGCGCTTGGCTGAGGCGATCGCCTAGCTGCCAACTGGCTGCACTACCTATAAATAAAGACTCCACCGCCATAGCTACTGATTCCCAACTGCCGAGACAGTTGACACAAGCCAGTAGAGGAGAGATGAAGCCCAAACGTTTCACTGAAGTTACACCTATGTAGCGAGTTATTTAATCCTTACTTTAAACATACTACACTTGTATTACTGAGTTGTCTAGATCTTCAAGGAGAAATCATGATGCATACACTCACTCGCATTCCTACCACAGATATGGAAGTTACCAGCATCCGTCTAGAGAGGGAATTAAAAGAAAAACTGAAAGACTTATCCGGCAATCAAGGATATCAAGCTCTGATCAGAGATATTCTGTGGAATTACGTACAGCAAAAATCAGGTGATTGGAAACCCAAGTTTTCCCGCGCTGATATTCGTGCCAGTATTCCAGCCACAGCACAAACAGAGGAACGCTGCGTTTTGACAGGACAAACAATTCAACCGCAAGAAGCTATGATATTAGGGCTTACCAGCAACGGCGACTTAGTACCCTTAAGTGTGGAGAGTTTGGCAGAATAGCAAAGGCTGGGGAGTGGGGAGTTGGGAGCCAGAAACACTTCTGACTTTTGACTTTTGAATTTTCATATCCCCCCTCCCCCCATACGCTGTAAATCCCCCTAGTGAATACTACGGAACTCCTACTAAAGACATAGCGGGAAATTACCTAGCTGGATCTGCGGAGTCACCTCAGCTCGAGGTTTTTATAATCAGGGAAATTACCGATCCAGTGATTTTTGAAGCAAGATAATCTAGAGAATCAAATATACAAATTTTGCTATTGCAGTAGAAGTTGCTCTAAGTTTTTTAAATTTAGTACCTGCTTGGTCGCGCTCTGGCTAATTTGGGCATCCTAAGTAGGAAGGAGTAATCTAAGGTGAGAAAGCGTGTTAGCCAAGACTGGACTATTTGTAAAAAATCTGCTGTCAACCGCTGGAGTAGGGATACGATCGAATCGCTATCAACGGACGTTGCGCGGTTATCATCGACAAGAACCCTAGTGATGAAAAATGCTTCGACTTCATCACACTCAAGTTCACCAGAGCGATCGCCCAAATCCTCCCTCACACGAATGCAGCTAGCCGAAGACGTGGTTCAACTGGGACAACAAATTCTTCAGGTCGTTTTGAGTCACTCTGACTCAGAAACGGCACTACCACAAATTGCCAAATTACTTGGAGAAGCTTTCCAAGTAGACGGCTGTATAGTTACAATCTCCTCTGGAGATTTGGCAGAATCAGCGATTGGTTCGTGGTACGTCAATGCAGCTTTTCCGATCTCACCGCAAAAACTCCTTCAGCCACTCCAACAGCTAGCGGCAGCAATTCCCACTCAAGCCAGCTTGTTGGCAATTGACGATCTTCATGCTCCAGCAAACGCAGTGCTAGCGGCAGATAAAAACTTACCGCCTGCGATTAAGGCAATGTTACTCATTCCAATCTGGGAGCAAGGTAAGCTCCATGGTGCGATCGGTCTGATCCGATACAATGCATATGATTGGAGCGAAACCGCAAATTTAGCTCAGCAGTTAGCTACATCGCTGGCGATCGCGGTCGCTCACCTTGTTCAAGCTCAGTCTGTAGCGTGCCTGCAACGGCAAATCGAGACAGATACTCGCGCCAAAGCTTTACTCAACCAACTGACAGTAGCCAGCCGCAGCTCAATGGAGCTGAATCAAATGCTGCAAATGGCGATCGCGGGTACGGCTCAAGCCTTGGAAGTAAGTCGCGGGTCAATTCTATTATTAAAGTATGTCGATCCACAACTGAGAAACAGAGTCAGGGAAAAACTTCCCCGCGCTAAAACTACAATTGTGAGCGAATGGCATCAGGATGCTGAAGCAAATGATGACATAACAGATCGCAGCAAGATTGCCGAACAGTCTTTCTGGCTTTCTGAATGCATGTTGTGCCAGCAAGTGTTGATGTCACCGCAGCCATTAGCGATCGCTAGTCAAAGCGACTTACCGCTTGGCGATTCAACTTCTTCTCTAGCACCAATTTTTGATTTTGCTCAATTTCCCGCAGTCCTAATTTTGCCCATAGAAAGCCAAGGTACAGTGTTAGGCTTTTTAGTTTTGCAGCACTGCCGCGATCGCCACTGGCATCCAGAAGAGTTATCGCTGGTAGAATTGGTTTGCGCTCAAATTGGCACGGCAATTATTCAAAACCAAACTCTACGTCAGGTGCAATCCCTAGTAGACGACCGGACTTTGCAACTCCAGCGCAGTTTGGAAGTTCAAAGCCTACTTTACGATAAAACCCGCAAGCACAACGAACAACTGCGCCAACTCAACCAGTTGAAGGATGAGTTTCTCAGTACGATGAGCCACGAGTTACGCACGCCGCTAACGAGTATGAGCTTAGCAATTCGGATGTTACGCCAGCCAGAAATTACTCCAGAGCGTCAGGCTAAGTATCTGGATATTTTAGAACAGCAGTGCGATCGCGAAATCAACTTAATTGCCAACTTGTTAAAGCTTCAGCAACTCGAATCAAATCAAGCACCGCTGAAATTAGCAACTATCGATCTCAAAGCTAAACTGCAAGACTTATGCCAGTTTTTTACGCAAACTTGGGCAGATAAAGGACTAAATCTTCAGTTAGATATCCCCAAAGTTTCACTCACAACTCAAACAGACGAAGAAAGCTTCGATCGCATTCTTCAGGAACTTTTAACCAATGCTGGAAAATATTCCCACCCAGATACGACTGTAGTTTTGCAAGTCACGCATGAAGTCGATCTTCAGCTCAACCAAATTGTTTTGCAGCTAACTAACACTGGTGCTGGTATTTCTGAAGAAGACAGAAAGTACATATTTGAAAAGTTCCGGCGCGGTCAAGGCGTGACCCAACAGGCTATTCAGGGTACTGGATTAGGACTCGCTCTAGTAAAATGCTTAGTACAGCATTTAAATGGCACTATTGAAGTAACTAGCAATCCTATAAACGATTCTGCTGCCTACGAAACCTGTTTCACCATCACCCTACCACAGTCTTTTACTCGCTAGAACTTAAGCTTATCTATCGAACAGTGAATCAACAGTACGACGAATCCGATCTCGATTTCGAGCTTGACAGCGATGGCGATGACATCGATGCCGTATCTTCAACTGAGGATGTGGAAGTACACACTGAAGAATTGGCACATCGCCAACGCCAGATTACGGCAAGAATTCAAATTTCCCGTCCTGTAGAGCAAGTGTGGCAAGTTTTGACAGCTTACGACACTTTAGCCGATTTCATTCCCAATCTGGCGATTAGTCGGCGACTGGCTCATCCCAACGGTGGTATTCGCCTAGAGCAAGTTGGAACTCAGAGATTGCTGCGCTTCAACTTTTCCGCACGGGTAGTTTTAGATTTAGAAGAAAAATTTCCCCACGAAATTCATTTCGATCTGGTTGAGGGAGATTTAAAAGCTTATTCTGGAAAGTGGTTACTAGAACCTCACTTTGCTCGTGAAAGCCCTAGTACGAATCTTTGTTATGTCGTGCGGGTATTGCCTAAACGTACCATGCCCGTTGCGATCGTCGAGCGCCGCCTGCGGCAAGATTTGCGATCGAACCTGCTAGCAATTCGCCACCGCGTTGAAGAGTTGTATGCTGCTGGGCGATCTGATATTTAATTCTGATATTTAATTAAGAAAAGAGTGGCAGCTAGCACTACCACTCTTTTCCTTTAATAATACCCCCAGGGGAATTCGAATCCCCGTCGCCTCCGTGAAAGGGAGGTGTCCTAGGCCTCTAGACGATGGGGGCACGTCTGAGTTCAACCTTATCTAGGTTAGCGAATCTAAATAGTTCTGTCAACACTTTCGGCAGAAAAAATTCCCTCCTTGCCGATCGCGCTTCAGAACGACCTACGTTAAGTTGGAAGAATTACGCAGTCGCATCAGTTGGCGGCGCATTTCGGGAGAGGCTTCTAGCTCGGAGATCTCCTGAGTTTTGATGCAAGAGTGTATGGGTTCTAGATATTCGTCCGCACCTGCTATAAATGCGTCAATCAACAGTTCTAAGAGCTTTTCGCGATCGTTAAAAATACAGTTTTCTTCAATTAGCCGAAATTTAAGGTGGATTTCACACTCAAAAACGCCAATTTCTAGCTTTCTATCTGGATGTGATGCTGCGTCAGAATTCATTTCTTTAAACAAGTTCTAGTTGGATATGAAGTTGCCTGTGGAGTTGGTCTGAAATACACTGCTTTCAGCATTGCTAGCTCAACGATCGATTTAGTTGAGTTTCTAGTTTATGCTGTTCAAAGCATCTTTAACCAGTTGTGGTTTGCTAATAGCTTTCCCCATCTACTGATATGTGATGCTTTGCTCCCGCCTCCCTCCTGTTGTATTTTTTACCAAACCTCCTGCTAGGCAAAAAGTGCTTGCATCGCGCTCCAGCTATTAGCAGATAGTAGTTTTGTAAAGAATGTTGTAGTTGCATTTACCGCTCTCGTTATTGCTCGTAGATACAGTAAACAGTGTTCGTTAGTCCAGGTTTTGCGATCGAAATTTCAGGAGTTGATTTAAGAGACAACTACTATTATTCAGCTTTTAAGATTAATTACAGTAAAGTTTGTGTAAGGAATTTGTAAGACTTCTGAAAGTTTTTTACGCTCAGCTCTGATTACGGATAGCTGTTGGTTTTGGTTGTTACAGAAAGACGGACGGCAGCTCTAATCCAATTACCTACAAAAACGCAGGAAAATATACGTCTGACTCTGCTCTACATCAATCTCTGACTTGATTTCTACTATATTCCATCATTACTAAAAAGAAATATAGCAGATGCTTGAAGCCGCTTGAAAAAGTACGATTGGTTAAAAATTTGTCTTTGCTCTGAGTGGCTAGCGAACAGGGAATGGGGAACTCGGGAAGAAGAGTGGTGCGTTGAGTGTAGGGTGTAGTGAGTGGTGGATGATATTTTCTCACTCAGCAACCTTGCGCCCCTCAGCTTTGCGACTCTCTCATTCCCCAGTCCCTTCCAGTAAAATATCATGGTGAGACTTTGGAGACTGCTGTTAATGAGTACTTGCGTTCGCGGGTTAATTTTTGTAGTTGACGACAACATCGATACCGACCAGATTATTCCAGCAGAGTATTTAACGCTGGTTCCTTCTAAACCAGATGAATATGAAAAGCTAGGTAGTTACGCTATGATTGGCTTGCCTGACCGCTACGGGAAATTTATCCCTGCTGGAGACATGAAAGCCCCCTATCCGATTATTATTGCTGGGGAAAATTTTGGCTGTGGGTCTTCTCGCGAACACGCACCAATCGCTCTTGGCGCTGCTGGGGTGAAAGCAGTCATCGCTCAATCTTACGCGCGGATATTTTTCCGCAATTGTGCTTCTACAGGGGAATTATATCCTTGGGAGTCTGACGAACGACTGTGCGATCGCTTTACGACTGGGCAAGAAGTTACTGTTGATTTCGACCAAAATCAAATTATCAACCATACGCTCGACCAAACCTATTCTCTAAAATCTTTAGGAGAAATCAAACCCGTAATTGATGCTGGTGGTATTTTTGCTTACGCTCGTCAGACAGGAATGATTGCGGCTCGATAGTTAGTTATCAGTTATGTCAGTTGTCAGTTATCAGTTGTCGGTCAGAGAAAAGAGTAGGGCGCAGCGAAGAACCTACTTCTGATTTGGAGACTTCTGACTTCTTTCCTCAGTCCCTATAGAATAAACTCATTACCATGAAGTCGAGTTAGAGCGCCCACTTATGGAACAGCTACTTAAGTCTACAACCCGCCACATTCGGATTTTCTCTGCGGAAGTTAATGAGGATGGCGAACTGGTTCCCAGCAATCACGTATTAACGCTGGATGTTGACCCAGATAACGAACTGACTTGGAGTGAAGATGCACTGCAAACGGTATATCGCAAGTTTGATGAACTTGTGGAATCTCACAGTGGCGAGGATTTGACCGATTATAATTTGCGGCGCATTGGCTCGGATTTAGAACACTTAATTCGATCGCTACTGCAAAGCGGTCAGATTAGTTATAACCTCAATAGCCGCGCGATCAACTACAGCATGGGATTACCACAAGTTGCAGTAGAAGATAAATGAGGGGCTGGGGGCTAGAGGTTAGGAAAAGAATAAATAATCAAAAAGGGCGCAGGATGTTGCGCCCTTTTCTCGATCGACGACTGTTCTGCACCCAATTTTAGTTATATTTCATCTTACGAAGTGCTTGCTTAACCTTTGTGCGGCAAAACTTACCACCACTGACGTTCGCCGTTCTCGTCTACTCTGGCTTGGCGAATGACATCAGAGATTTCTTCCGCGTCCTTTACGTGATGTAGAGCTTCTTCTTCACCATTCGGTTCTTCCACAACAAAATAGGTAGGAACCTTGATATGGTCGCCAGTAATATCAGGAGAATCTACTGCTACCTGCTTTGATTTTTCTTCTACTGATTGCCGATCGTCAGCGATAACATCACCAGGATTTACTGCACGATGCGTTTCTTTCTCTTGATTATTATCCATAACTTTTGTAATCGCTTAAAAACGAAAGGTAAATTTACTATCTAAAATTTAAAAAGATTAGGTGTCGATCGCCTCCTTCGCAAGTAGGAAATACTTATTTGAGGAGTTGTTGTGAGAATCTATAACCTTCTCACCTCGCCTCTAAAGTGCGATTGCCCTAAGTTAAAATATCAGCTTAAAATCGCTAAAGTAGTAAATATATATCTTGAGTCAGAGTCAACCAACTACGAAAAACCACACTAACGTGAGGAAGGTAGCAGATTTGGTTACTCGTGCCAAGTGGTTGAATGATAATTTATTCAAAATTTATACTTGTGACTGACAGGCAAAGCTTGATAAAGTTAATGCTCAAATCATCAGGATGGTAGTGAGGCAACATCTGCATCCAGTATCTTGCAAAAATGTAAGAACGGAAGCGCGATCGCCGTGCAGAAAGCTGAATATAGAGATATAAACATGAATGAGCAGTTCCGTCATCCCCTACGCCTGTTTTAGATTGATTTAATATGGCTAATCGGTGCGCCAGCTATGCAAAATGATGAGGTAACGATCCAATGTCCAAATGACCTGTGTAAGGCTACCAACGCTGAAGCCGACAAATTTTGTCAGCGTTGCGGTACAACCTTAATCAAACGCTACTTATGGGCTGTCGGGCAAGGCATAGAAGCTTATGAAGTTGGCACTGCGATCGCGGATCGCTTTTGTCTCAAAGCCGAACGCATCGTTTTAGATACCCAACCTGGCTTACCTCTAGACTCCCCATACTTAGACATTTCTAGTGAAATTAGACCGTACTTGAGGTTGGTCATGTATCGCCTTCAAGTGCCTCAGGTATATGGTTTAATCTCGTTGGGGGGAGGAACTGAGGCGGAAATATTGCTGTTAGAACAAGCACCGATTTATGATGATGCCGTACCAGCAGCAGGGCAGTTGATGCCTCAGCTAACTAGTGTTTGGCAGTCTGCTTCTAGCTTGCGCCAGCTCAACTGGTTGTGGCAAATCGCTCAACTATGGCAACCGCTTTATAGTGAAGGTGTAGCCTCCAGCTTACTCCTTCCCCAGTTTTTACGGGTAGAAGGATCGTTATTACGGCTGTTGCAGTTGCAATTAGATGATGCCGATCGCCCAACTTTAGTACAACTCGGTCAATTTTGGTCGCAGCTAGCCAAAGAAGCTCAACCGAGCGTCACAGGGTTTATCGCCCAGTTAAGCCAAGAATTGCAACAAGGCGAAATCGCCAACTCAGAGCAATTGCTAGCTTGTCTAGATCGAGGATTGCTGGAATTGGGGCGCAGCACCGATAGAGAGAACGCCCCAAGTCGGAGCTTTAAAATTAGCACTTGCACCGATACTGGTCCGAGCCGTCAGCGGAATGAAGATGCCTGCTACCCAGCCAGCGGCACGACACTTGCTAAACCGCCAGCAGCAAAAGCGATCGCGATCGTCTGCGATGGCATTGGCGGACACGAAGGAGGCAACGTCGCATCTAATTTGGCGATCGAAACGTTACAGCAGCAGGTACAACAGCTACCGCTAGATGAGCCAAGTCTAGACCCAAATACGCTCAGTCATGCTCTAGAAGAGTTTACGCGCGCCACCAACGAACGCATCAGCAGCCGTAACGACAAAGAGCATCGCCAAGGACGGCAGCGGATGGGAACAACCCTAGTCATGGCGGTAGGACATCAGCACGAAATGTATATCGCTCACGTCGGCGATAGCCGCGCATATTGGATTACTCGCACGGGTTGCCATCAAATTACCCTCGATGACGACGTGGCAGCCCGTGAAGTGCGCTTGGGTTACGCTGTCTATCGAGAAGCACTACAACAACCTTCGGCTGGTTCCCTCGTTCAAGCGATCGGCATGAGTGCATCAGTACACCCTACAGTACAGAGGTTCGTACTGGACGAAGACTGCATATTTCTCCTCTGCTCTGATGGTTTGAGCGACTACGATCTAGTCGATCGATGCTGGCAAACAGACATCTTGCCCATTTTAGACGGTAGTATGGATGTCGCCATGGCAACCCAGCACCTTGTAGAACTCGGCAACAACCTCAACGGACACGATAATATTACCGTTGCTTTAGTTCACTGTCGGGTGAACGTGCAAGAACCACGGATACCAATTGGATACTACCAACCGCTAGAAAAAACAAGTCATGGTGCGGTTGACTCACCTTCAGCCACCGCGATCGCCCTAGAATCGCATACAGAGAATTTAGTAGATAACTCGGATAATGTGGATAACTACGTACCAATTGCTAATACGCAGTTACTTCCACCGCTACCATCTCCACAGAAGCCGCGACAGTGGTTGTTGCCAACAATATTAGGATTTGGTTTACTCTTGAGTGCGGGAGGAGGACTGTGGTTGGCTCTGAGCAAAAGGCAGCCGCAATCGGCAGTAGAGCGCAATCCGGAACAGGTTGCTGCGCCAGGACCCCCAGTGGCTCCTAGCAGCAGTACTAGCACTGCAACTGCGGCGCGATCGCCAGGAATATTTATCGCTCAGCAGCAAGCTACACTCAAACGTCAAGAAAAATCGGCGGATACCTCTACTGATATCCTCCAGCTCAGTTCAACGAATTTTACTCTACCAAAAGGGAGCATCGTAAAAGTGCTGAGCGACGAATCAAGAACGCCTTCTGGACAACTAGGTACTTGGAGACAGCTCCAAGTTTGCTCGAATCCTATTTTATCCCCTACCTCTAACCCAAACATAGCTAGCGATCGACGGATAAAACCAGGAGAAAATGCTTGGATTGCGACTGCCGAACTAGACAAAGAATTTCAACAAATTTCCGATGGAGACAGTCCATGTCCCACAACACAGTCTTTCCCGAAGTCGGAAGTCGGGAGTGGGGAGTAGGGAGGACAAGGGAGATAAGGGAAAATAATGACCAACAACCAACAACCAACAACACTCAACTCATCACCACTGCCCCATACCGCTAGCCTCTAGCTCCCAGGTAAATAAACCATTAAACTAAGACAGTTGCATATTTGCGAGTTTTAATAGCGATCGTGGTTATTGATGCCCCAGTCTGACATTCCTTGCTTGAGTTTAGCGATCGAGCGTCTTGCCAATGCTGGTAAAGATAACTTTGCCGTTTGGGTAGTGCAAGCCCCTTATCCTGGGGGCTATGTTAAACATGATTGTGTATTGTCTGCCAAATTGGTACAGGCTTGGCAAGCATGGCAGGCAATGTTCGCACCCCATGCATCGCCACTTGCCTCTCCAGATATAATTTCTCAAGCTTTGGCTCAAGTTCCAGAAGTTGTTCTCTTTTCTGGGGGAAAAACAAACGGGCAAGGCGGTCGGCTAATGCAACATTTGTGTATTAGTCTGTGGCAGTGGATCTTTCAGGGACAGGTGCAAATGAGCCTGGAGAAAAGTCAAGGCATCGCGATCGGACAGGGAAAACCATTACGGTTGCGGATCGATATTCGAGAGCCAGATTTGATTGCCTTACCTTGGGAAATCATGCAGCCTCAAGCTGGTAAGCCAGCAATTTCTCTGCCTTCACCACTCCAATCGCCGCAAGTTTTTTTCAGTCGGACTACGAGCGATGTTGGTCCCCTGATCTCTCTACCACCGAGCCAGGGTTTAAGTATCTTGCTGGTTTTGGGACAGGATACCGCAGCCGGAAAGTTGCAGTTAGAAGCAGAAGCAAGAATTCTCGAACAAACACTCAGAAGCTTTCAACAACTCAAACCGATCGACCGGAAAAATTTAGCCACAGTTCCTTGTCGGGTAGACACTTTGCTGCAACCTACTCCGAAAGAATTAATTTCGCAGCTAGAAACTCAGACTTATAATATTTTCTTTTATTCCGGTCACGGTTTGAGCGCCCCGAATGGGGGGTTGTTGTTTTTAAGCCCTGGAGTGGCGATCGATGGGACAGAGTTAGCACACGTACTAGCGCGATCGCAAGTCAAGCTGTGCGCGATTAATGCCTGTTGGGGGGCGCAGCCTGCATTTGAGAACGGGCAGCCTTTACCGCGTAGCAGTTTAGCAGAAGTCTTGATCCATCACGGCGTGCCTGCGGTGTTGGGAATGCGGGATGAAATTGCCGATGAAGAAGCTTTAAGTTTTATTCAAGTTTTTACCCAAGCGTTGGCTGCGGGTTCGCCAATCGATCGCGCGGCGGCGATCGCTAGACAACAATTACTAGCTCTTTACAAGTTTATTTCCCCTGCTTGGACGCTACCTATCCTCTACATGCATCCAGAGTTTGATGGGGAATTACTCGGCGCACCCGATCGCGATGAAATTACTCAACTACCAGAAGATACGATCGCGCCACGCCCACCAGTACGAGCGCAACTGCGTTCTGTTTCCCCACCAGAACAAGTCTGGCATTTAGGAGCGAGATTAGTACGGGTAGGTCGTTTGGCAGAGAATGATGTTGTAATTCAAGAATCGTGGGTAAGTCAAAGACACGCCGAAATCTATTGCCGTCAAGATCGTGAAGATACGACATTTTTCTTACGGGACAATTCTCGTTTCGGTACTCTTCTATCAAATCTACCCAGTAGCGATCGCTGGCAAAATGTGTACCGCGAGGAAGTACCGCTAAAATCGGGAATGAAGTTAAAATTCGGTAGCCATAAAGGTCAAATCTTCGAGTTTATCGTCGAAGACTAGAGCTTAAAAGTGACCTCGATTCGCCTGAATAAAGTAAAGGGTAGGAAAAAGCAAGATACTGTATGCAAAAACTGCAATTAATTACTACAAATTTGCAGCACGACTTTCACGATCCCCGCTCTTATTTGCATAATTTATGTAGTTGCGGAAATGGCTGTTAAGGTGGTGTAGCTACTCATACAGCGTTTTTGCAGACACTCATGATGAATTGTACAATGACAAACGAATTTAAGTCTTCTGAAATTAACGAGCAGCATCGGTTTCTGACAGAATTAGAGCTACTAGAAGCACTACTGGCTTCTGAAGCAGCAACTTATCCCTGGAACCCCGCTGAAGAAGCAGCAGAAACATTTTTTCTCGAACAGGAACAGCAATTGCAGCAAGAGGACTGGTGGGAGGATGAACTCTCTACCCGTGCGCCAGAATTTCTTGCTTGCGTAGAACAATTGTGGGAAAATGCGAAGCCGATCGCCGTACCTGCTAGCGTCGCGGACGAGCAATCCCTCCAAACAAACTTGCAACAGCAATTTGCGGCTTATCTGCCTGCGGCTTGGTTACAGGCGATCGCCCATAAAGCTACCCAAATGTTAGCAACACAAAAATCTGTGGCACAACAATTGGTGCAGTGCGTGCAAGAATTATTACCTAATTGTTCGGAAGATGATTTGTTAATTCTCGCCCGTCCCTATGCCTACAGTATGCGTAGTAGCATCGATCCATCTACCAACGCGATTCAATCCACGCTCAATCGCTACGGTCAAGACTGGGAAGTGCGTTCTGATATCGAACGCGCTCAAATGAGCTTAGCGATCGCCCGCTACGCTATATCTCAACTGCAAGCCGAACAGAACCAGGAGTGAGGGGCGAAATTGAGTTAATCTAGTCTTTTGGGTGTCTCCAAAAAGCGAGTGGCAAAGTTTTGCGATCGCGTTGGTGAGAGCATTCTGGCTTTGAGAATTGCTGCTGTCAAAAATGCATAGGATAAAACACCTACTGCGACGAGTAGTAAGCCGCTAAAAGCAGCGGTAGAGTTCCATAAAGCATGAAGTGCTGCTGCACTGATGTATCCTACAGTTAAGATCTGCCAGCGTTGACGGGGTTTGAGTACGCTTAAACCGATAAAATAGCCGAAATAGCCGCTATCTGCCATGTGTCCGGCAACTGCACCAATGATGCGCGGAATCAGCAATTGCAATCCCACAATTTGTCCTGCTGCCTGTCCGGCTGTCATCGTCACATTTTGAGCAAACTCTGGAACGTACTGTCCCAAAGTTTCGACTAAAGTAAAGCCTACTGCTGAAGCAGTTCCCAGCAGAATGCCGTCTAAAGGTTCCCATACCCCAATCCTTTCGCGCCAAGGAGAAGCGAGTCGTCGTCCTAAAGCATATGCTCCCAAAATGGGTAAAGCTTTTAATAACTCTTCCATTAAGCCAGCACCGATAAACATTCGCAGGAATAATTCGGGAAAGCTCAGAGTTTGCAGCGAATTGGGTAAGTCTCCTGGTAAGATGCGGCGGAAGAGAAAGATAAATACGGGTAGGACGGGACTTAATAGAATTAGTGCCGTAGCTGTAGCAGCAATAATTGGGAGCCACCAAGGTTTAGTTTTACCACATAACCGATAGACAAAATAATATGCAGCACCGCTCAAGTAGGTAGCAACCAAAAGTTGATTGAAGAGAATTGCACCTGGTTGACCGACGGTAGCAAACATTAAAACAACAAATATAACCGTAAAAATGCCTGGAATTAAATAAGCTTTACGGGTTAAGTCTTTAGCTGTAGAGAGAATCGGAAATAGCTGAGAGAGATTGACCTCTGCTTCAATTGGCGGCGATTCAGGCGGCGGAATGAAACTAGACGAATGGGAAGAGTGAGATTCAAAAATCAGTTCTGCACCGCGATGCCGAAGGCGGAACTTGGCTTTGTCGCGACCCTCGCCTAGCGTAATGCGATCGCCTGACACTAGTTCTCGGCAACCTTGTAAGCGTTGTCCGTTGACAAAAGTACCGTTGCTGCTATTGAGATCGCAAATCTGCCAGCGATTTTGGGACAGAGGGCGGAGGCTGGCATGATAGCGAGAAACCATGCCATACTTTGCCGATTCCAATACGATCTCGCAAGTCGGATCGCGCCCGATCGCCATTTCTCGTTCAGAGGAAAGGCTGTAACTGCGTGTCAGTTCAGCTTCCCCCGCACTGGGTAACAGCCGCAACCATCCTCCAGCAAGATGTTGTCCGGTCATTAATTAGTTGTTATTTGTCATTTGTCATTTGTCATTGGTGAGGAGTCAGAAGTCAGAAGTCAGGAGCCAGAAGAATTTTGGATTTTAGATTTTAGATTGTCATTCTCCGCGACTCTTCCTCAGCCCCCTCAAACTTTCTTCCCCTAGCCCCCAGCCTCCAGCCTCTAGCCCCTCATTGGCTATTGGCATTCCGCACGGCAGCGATAAACAAAAGTACCGTAGCAGGAATACTTACAGCAAGGATTGCTGCTGTATATAAATTACCTAAATCGGGTTGACCGGAAGCTAACTCGAATACTGAACCAACTGCGGCGATCGCTGTAACACAGCAACCGCCGAGAAATAAACCGCTTTTGGGTGTCATTGCATTCATGGTTATCTCCTTAAGCAACAGATTTGACTGCGCTCATCGAGAAGCCATGCTTTGCCAATTCTTGGGTTAAAGCCAGCTTATTTTCGACGCGATCGACGAAGACAATACCGTTGAGGTGATCGATTTCATGCTGGATACAACGAGCCAGCAAGCCTGTAGCTTGTAGCGTACGCGGATGACCGTATTCGTCCTTATAAGCGATTTCTACAGCTTCGGGGCGCGTCACGTTCAGATATATGCCTGGGATACTGAGGCAACCTTCTTCCGCCACGCAGATATCGCTAGCGGCACGTTTAATCGTAGGGTTAACAATAATCAACGGTGGATTAGCGGCGTTATCCGGTTCGCAGTCAATAACAATTATCTGCTTGGGTACAGCCACCTGTGGCGCAGCTAAGCCGATCCCGTCAGCACTGTACATACTCTGCAACATCTCCCGCGCCAACTGGCGAATTTCTGCGTCTACTTTACTGATGCGTTTAGCAGGCTGACGCAGAGCGCGATCGCCTAGATAGCGGATATCTAAGGGAGGATTTTTTAACTTTTTCTTTTCAACTGCAATTTCAGAAGGCATGGGAATATACTCGCTACGGTCGGCTAATTTGCAAATTGTGACACTACTTCAATTTTACCAAGTCGGAGTAAGAGGGGCTAGGGGCGATCGCGAGAGTTAAGGGGGTTCTCGGTGGCTGAGGGAGAATGACAATTCCATTATCCTAAATCCAAAATCTAGAATTGATTCACGCCCGACTTCCCACTCCCTTACAGACGTTGCATGCAACGTCTCTACACCGACTCCCCATTCCCCATACTAAAAAGATCGGTATTTTTTCCCTTCACACTTGTATTTTTACTGAGAAAATAGTTGAAATTACTTAAGTAAATGCCAGTAATACGCGATTATCATTGTCGCCGTTGAGCCAAAAATCTCATTACAATCTCTCTTGAGGCTAGAAACTATTTTTGCCACGATTAGAAGTAGTTTTTTCAAAAATTGCTTGAGTCTTTTACTCTAGGCTAAATATGTAAATATTTATACATATTTTTCCGCGTTTCTATTTTCTATTTGTACTAGTATTGAAAAGGGTTTGCAAGGTTGTCGATGAAAATTCATCAAAAATTGTGTTTGGGGTTTATTTGTACTTCCATCTTAGTAGGGATAGTTGGATGTATTGCCATTCAAACGAATTCAAAAACTAAATCTGCTGCCTTACTAGTTAATAATGAAGTTAAACAAGGAGTTCTTGGCTCCACAGATATGCTACTTGCCGCCCAAGAAACTCAGAAAGCAATTCGTGAAGCAGCAGAGTTCGAGAGTGAATTAAAACTGATAAAATTGCGACCTTTAAACCGGAAAAATAATATAAATAAAATAATACAAAATATTACTTCATTTGAAGAAGCTTTTTCTTTGTCGATCGCCTCTACAAACCAAACAATCGATCGAAACGCTCTAATTGGTAATTGGCAAAAAGTTAAAGAAGGACAAAAAGAGAAAGAATTCCTCCTTACAACCAAAAGAGAATTTTTGAACTATCAAAATAGCGTGAGTTGGGCGATCGCTCGTGAATGGCAAAGTGATTCGGAATTCAACAAATTTGTCAAAGGCTCAATTGAAAAGCAATATATAGCAATCCTAATTGATTTTTGAAAAAGCTCCGTACATCTGAAGCGAGACAAA
>ERZ1066124.463-NODE-463-length-26651-cov-23.243909_pt1 | contig 26651 bp, 23 predicted proteins | sample MGYA00382771_ERZ1066124 | MGnify/ENA primary metagenome ERZ1066124 (study PRJEB33369, sample SAMEA5778354) | biofilm metagenome | biome: Industrial cooling water; feature: Water cooling tower basin; material: Biofilm | place: United Arab Emirates | collected... | reverse complement strand
CACTCGCTTAAAGTTTTAGGAAGGAGGCGCCCACTGGTCACCTGAATCCTTACGACCCAACTGAGATTGATGCTATACATCAAAAGTATGGAAGAAAACCAGGTGAGTCATATTGGTAAAACAATTTAAGCATGGTCAAATTGTTTAATAAGTTCTTTAAAAATATAAGTTTAAACGAGTATTATTAGATGCTACCCTGCTCTTAAAGCTCCGCTTTACACTACGGTGACTCATGACATTTTAGGACACTTTTAAACATCCAAGTTAAATTAAATTTTCCAAACTAAGCTGTAAATGCTTTGTTAAATTAGCTACTGCAAGTCTGGCGCCACTACGGCTTTCTTTATATTCTGGATATCTATCAGAAACAGATATTGGTGTACCTATAATAATATTAGCTTTTTGCTTACCTAAATTTGGGCGCCTTTGAGTATCGCTTCCAATGATTCGTGTTACCATCTCCCATAAAATTAGAAGAGTTTCAGCGAAGCGTTCGGGTGTGGGATTTTCTCGTACATAACTGCCTGTAACAGCAACGAAACTTTCAACTACGCGCATGTGCCACATTCGCATATTAGCTTCTTCTGCTGCACGATTGCCTAAACCTTTTTCTACAACAGATAATGTTTTAATATCTTTAAAGTCTTCTCTAAAAATGCAGTTCCAACCAGCTTGCTCAACTCTTCGACATCTATCGTTCAAACTACCTTTAGGCTGTAATTTAAAAAAGTCTTCTGCTACTTGTAATATTACATCTAATAATGCACGTAACCGCGCGGCTATAGCTTCATTTTTATCGCTTGGTAATTCGGCGCCACCATTGGTTGATAATTTGCAGTGGTAGAACTTAGTATAAAAGCTTTCCATTATTGACAGTAAATGCTCTGCCAAACGCAACAAACGAGAGTATAAAGAGCGCTGAGTGCTGAGTGCTGAGTGCTGAGTAGAAGAAGTTAACTCCTCACTTTTTAGCCCGCTTTTTACTTCGAGTTCGGTGAGTAAATCATTAATAGCGTCCCACGGTTCGGTTACATAACTATATTTAATTCCAACTGGTAGTATTACAACTTGTTCGGTGCGTCCTGCTTTCTGTAAATCTTCAGCGCACCAAAACGCCATTTGTGAAATACCTGGTTCAAGTGGACTAACTATTTCTGACAAACCATTTGTAGCACCTTCCGGCGCCGCTGCCATTGGAAAAGCTCCGTTTGCGAATAAATCGCGTGCGCTTCTAAGTCCCGTCCAATCTGCTTTGCCACGTTGTATTGGTGTTCCTCCTAAATACTGCAATATCCACCCCATGTGGGCGCCTGCCCAAAGTGGAATGCCTCGGTCATAGATACAATGAGCGTGAATAGGCGCCGTGAATTTAATGCCTTTATGACGTGCAACTTCTGGTACGATTCGAGAAAACAAGTACCCTAATGCTATTGGGTCATCGGTTTTGGGGTGGCGAAATGCTAACATAAAACGGATTTTGCCCGCTTGAAACTGACTGTACAAATCTACTAATGTTTCAACATTTTCTGCTTCGACCTGGGTGAGTGAGGTTTGCGCGCGCATCCACAGTGGTAGCAGTAAATGAGCAAGACGCAGAAATTGAGGGTTGTACTTGGGAGCAATAAATTCGAGAGGTGGTTGTGCTTGGTACATAACAGGTTTAGGAAACTAGTTAATTCCTCCTCTGTGTACTCTGCGTCTCTGTGGTAAGAAGATAAAAAACTTTTTTTACCACAGAGGCACAGAGGGCGCAGAGAGATAAGATAGGCTTAACTTAGTGAGTTTGGCGCCTAGTTGAATTTGTTTGATTTAAACTTAACCGAGAAAATGATTATTTAGTAGAGGAAAGGGACAACGATGCGACTGTCACAAATGCTATTCGTTACACTGAGAGATGACCCAGCGGATGCTGAGATTCCCAGTCATAAATTGTTACTTCGCGCAGGTTATATTCGTCGCATCGGTGCTGGTCTTTATGCGTACATGCCTTTAATGTGGCGGGTACTGCAAAAGGTTTCTCAGATAGTGCGCGAAGAAATGAATGCTACTGGCGCCCAAGAATGTCTTTTACCACAATTGCAGCCTGCGGAATTATGGAAAGAGTCGGGACGTTGGGATACATATACTAAAGCTGAAGGTATTATGTTTGCCCTGACTGATAGACGCGATAGTCAGGTAGCTTTGGGTCCTACGCATGAGGAAGTAATTACGTATGTAGCGCACGATATGATTCGTTCGTACCGTCAGTTACCTCAGCACCTCTACCAAATACAAACTAAGTTCCGCGATGAAATTCGGCCTCGCTTTGGGTTAATGCGGGGACGCGAGTTTATTATGAAGGATGGGTACTCGTTCCACGCTGACGAGGAAAGTTTGAAAAAAACTTATCAAGATATGTACCAAGCGTACAGCAATATGCTGCGTCGCTCTGGTTTAGCGTTTCGTCCTGTAGAAGCTGACTCAGGCGCCATTGGTGGAAGTGGTTCAACCGAATTTATGGTACTGGCCGAAGCAGGAGAGGACGAAGTACTTTACACTGAAGATGGGCAATATGCTGCAAACGTAGAAAAAGCAGTTTCCTTACCTGCTGATGCAGAACCTTCACCTTTTACAAAATACGAAAAAGTCGAAACACCAGGAACCGAAACAATAGAAAAAATGTGTGCGTTCCTCAAGTGTTCCCCTACCAACGTCGTCAAAAACGTTTTATATCAAGCTTCTTACGATAACGGCATGACGGTACTGGTATTAGTAAACATCCGTGGCGACCAAGAAGTTAACGAAGTCAAATTACAAAACGAATTAACCAAGGTAGCTTCGCAATATGGCGCCAGTGCATTATTAAAGCTAGTCGTTCCCGATGCCGATGCACAATCAAAATGGGCGGCAAAAGCTTTACCATTGGGTTATATCGCACCTGATTTAACAGACGACCATATAAAATCAGCTAAAGATATTGCACCAAAGTTTTTACGCCTAGTTGATAAAACCGCCGTTGACTTAAAAAACTTTGCCACAGGCGCCGATACTGCTGGGTATCATGTTGTTGGCGCCAATTGGAACGAGCAAATAAAATTACCAGACATCACCGTAGATGTGCGTAAAGCTAGACCCGGAGACAGGGCAGTACATAACCCACAGCAAACAATTCAAAGCGCGCGGGGTATCGAAGTAGGTCATATATTTCAACTAGGAACTAAGTACTCACAAGCAATGGGCGCCACATTTACCAACGAACAAGGAGAAGAAAAACCCCTCATTATGGGTTGTTACGGTGTGGGAGTTTCCAGACTGGCACAATCAGCAGTCGAACAATCTTACGATAAAGACGGAATAATTTTCCCCGTAGCAATAGCACCTTATCACGCCATCATTTGCATACCCAACATCAGCGACGCCAAACAAGTCGAAGCAGCAGAACAACTCTACACAGAACTAAATAAAGCAGGTGTAGAAACATTGCTCGACGATAGAAACGAACGCGCGGGTGTTAAATTCAAAGATGCTGACTTAATAGGTATTCCCTTTAGAATAGTTACAGGGAAAGCATTAGCAAATGGCAAAGTTGAATTAGTCCAGCGCAAAACCAAAGAATCACAAGAAATTGCAGTTAAAGATGTCGTATCAACTTTGAAACAATGGATTCAAGAAGCAATTAAATAACATCTTGTATCTTGTGGAACAGGCATCCCTGCCTGTTCAAAATAAATATAAAGAGACGGGCAAGGATGCCCATCCTACAAGAATTATAAGATTGTAGGTTGGGTGAAGCGTCAGCGCAACCCAACATAACGTCTGTATAATTTGAACAAAAAGCAGCACCATTAGAATAAGTATGGCACCTTATTTAACAATCCTGTCTAAACTTTGTTATTAAGCAATATATCTTTTTACTATGAAATCCAGCAATGTAGAATTTATACAGCAAGTTGTTCAACTCACTCAAAACATTCACTATCGTAGCAAGAGTGATGATGGGTTTGAACCATTTGTATGGGAGTTAGCTGAAAAGGGAGACTTTACTATAGAGAAGTTTCTTAAATCGGAAGGATTTTTATATGCTGTAAAATCTGATGATTTATTAAAATATGTTTCTTCAGAAGCTAGTTGGTGTCGTTATGATACACCTAATCCTGCTGAAACTGCCGCAGTAATGAGTTTGAGATATAGAGAGCTTATTAACTTCTGTAACTCTAACTTTAAAACCACAGAGATTTACCTACTAAGGAACTTACTTATAGGCTCTAGAAGAAACCCTAATATACGAAAAGAATCACTTACAAAATCTCTAATCGGGAATCCTGATTTATTATATCAGTTATCAATAAATAAAAATAACCAAAGCGAATTTTATAAAAGAGGGATTATTTGTTGTGAACAGGAAGCTTTTCACATTATCTTAGGAGAGACATTTGAACATGATTGGGTTGGCATTGCACCTAATATGGATATTTCTGGCTCTACGAAGAGGAAAGGTGGAAAAATTTTGCCCCTTCCTGAAAAATCCACATTTTTAAATACAATAAATTTGAACAACTATATTGAAAAATTTGTTAAAAATATAGATTTCCCCGTAATACATTTTACAGCTAGGTATACCAAGAAAAGTGCTATCGTAGAAATGTCACATACAAAAGATAACTTATTAACTAGATTACTTTCCTCTTTACAATTCTTAAAGACATCTACGTTTAATGATTATAGTTCTCTTGACCTTGAAGAAGCTGATAAGGAGAAGTTCCGACCTTTAGATGAGTTTCTTAAGTCAAAATTAATAGATATGCAAGAATACACAATAGGGCTAGGTATAGTATGTGATATTTACAGTATTGGTCGTACAATCGAAAGCGATTGGCTTGGCATTTCAACTCGTGCTAATTGGTAAATATCTCAATACCCCAATTTTGATGACTATCTCACATAGATGCTAGAAAATGACTAAACCATTATTTTTTAAATAATTATAAATATTACTCCAGTAAAATGATATTTTGTGTCTCATCTCGTGAAAGAAGCATCCCTTTGCTTTGCTCAAGGGCAAACCTTGCCTGTTCAATTTTCAAGGGAGGGCAGGGATGCCCATCCTACAAAAACTAAAGATTAATAACTAATCCTTACAAAGTAAAACTCTTAGGTTGCACAAAGTCCGTTTCTTTCAGTTGATTGACTGAAACATTTTGAAGCTCCGCCAAAGAATTACCTTGATAGCTAATAAAAGTATTTAGTCCATTCTGTGTGAGAGTTAGTTCATTATAATCAACCACTCTAAACGAAGACGTAGCACTTCTGGCACCTGTTACAACAGTTGTTAGCGTGGGCAACTGTAACTTGTCAGTTCCAATTTGAAAGTCCTGAATAAAACTTTGCCCCAGCACTGGGTTACGAGTACTAGGAGACGAAAAATAAATAGAAGGTGTTACAAAAGTATCATTACCTTCGCCACCAATAAGTGTATTATTGCCCTCGGCGCCAAGAATATCGTTACCACTGCCTCCAATTAAAGTGTTGCCATCTCCCACTACATTGAAGACATCGTTACCTGACCCCCCATTTAATACATTATTATTACCCTTCACATTCAAAGTGGCGCCTCCTGCTGACGCATTTAGAGTATTACCACTTCCAACCACATTAATAACGTTTCCGGTTTGGGTAGTATTGTCTGTACGCTGTTGAGGAGAACTCGCGCGCGATAAACTTGTTTGAGTAACCAAACCTGGGTCAACACCAGAATTTAGTAAATTAGTATTTAAAGATGTATTCGTTGGCTGATATGAAAGGCTCTGACTGCTATTGCCAGAATTGTAAACGGTTAATTCCATTATTAAACCCCTGGTTTGAAATATCCTTTAAGTCTCACCACCTGAGCAAGCACTTGTTGAGTCAGTGTAATTCTTACGAAAACTTCCATTTGTTTGCCACCGTAATATTTCGTAAATATTCATAACAATTTAGTTCAAAAAGTGCTAAGTAGTGAAATTAACTACGTTAACCAAATATAAAGGTATTAATAGTTATTAGTGAATCTGATTTGTATAAGCAAAGTTCCTGAAGTTTTTTTGAGAAAAGATAGATTGTTCTTCGCGTAACACATCGATACAATAATTACAATGGCTTTTAAGGTAGGTTTTTTATGAAAGATTTCAAAGAAGCGTTAAAGAGTTGTTATAGTAAAGACCTAGAAGAGCGCAAAACTTGGTATTCGCCTGCTGCTGAGGCTTACAATAAAGCGAGACCTCGTTATCCTCAACAGTTAATTCAGCGCGCGGTTGAGTTAACCCAACTTCAGGACAATGCAAATATTTTGGAAGTAGGATGTGGACCAGGTATTGCTACCGTGGCTTTTGCTAAATTAGGTTATTCCATGCTTTGTGTTGAACCTAACCCAGATTTTTGTTCTTTGACACGGCAAAATTGCCAAGATTATCCTAATATAGAAGTTATAAATACGTCTTTTGAAGAGTCGCAACTCGAAACTAATAAGTTTGATGCGGTTTTAGCTGCTACATCGTTTCATTGGATACCTGCCGAAGTTGGATATCCAAAAGCTGCTTCATGTTTGAAAGACAATGGTTATTTGATTTTACTCTGGAATATGAGGCTAGAACCTAGTTATGAAATATACCAGAAGTTTATTAAGATATATGAACAATATGCTCCCTCGTTACTAGAAAAATATGAAGGTGAGTATGAGGGTAGAGAAAAACAGCAAGAGCATCTAAACAGTTTTGGCGAAATTGTTCTTGAATCTGGTAAATTTCAAGATTTAGTTACTGAGTATATTCCTTGTGAGCTAACTTACAGTATTGATGATTATTTTGCACTGTTAAATTCTTACTCTCCGTACTTGAATTTAGAACCACAGGCAAAAGAAGCTTTGTTTGCTGCTTTACGTGAGAAAATACAAGATGAACATTTAGACGGCGCCAGTATTCAGCTTTCATTTTTATCGGGTTTTAATATTGCTCGAAAGCTACCTTAGCATTAAAACAAAGCTTATTCCTGAGCTTTGTCAAACCACTCTGTAATAGCAAGAGCCAAAGTCAAGGCTAATTTTTTTTGTTCCTTGGTGTTTGTTATCCACTCGAATTCTTCAGGGTTGCTAAAAAAACCCAATTCTAGAACCACTGATGGCGCAACTTCTGGACGTGTAAGCGCTAAGTTATTCCAAAAAACACCACTATCCGAACGTCCGAGTTTGCGAGTCAGGTAGTTATGAATAAAGACGGCTAAACTTTGTGATTGCGGATGATACCAAAAAGCTCTTATTCCTTTAGCTTTTTCTGCATCCTGACCATCTTCTGCAAAAGTATAATGTATGGTAACAGCAATAGTGGGTTCTTCTTGATTTATAATTGCTTGGCGCTCACTCAAAGATAAATCTCTATCATCATCCCTTGTCATCACTACTATTGCCCCACGCTTTTGTAACTCTACAGCTAATAGTTTTGACACTTTCAAATTTATATTTTTAGCAAAATATCCATTTACACCTACGGCGCCTGTTTCTTCACCCCCATGTCCGGGATTTATTAGTATTTTTATACCAGATAAAGGTTTTTGGTTTTTGGCTTTTCTAACGGTTGCTGAAGCGATATTTGCTTCGTATTGCTGTTGTGCCAAAGTGAATGAGTTAAATAGCAATAAGCTAATTGGGCATAGTAATAACAATACTAGTTTCATTTAAACTCCATTTATGCTTGTGTACTTTATACTCGCATCAATAATTACACAAATCATATAGCGAAAACACCTTTAGATAATGAGTTTCAATCTTTTAAGTAGTAAGACAGGATTAATTACACAAAATTAGACCTGAAACCTTTATCCAACCTAAAAACCGTCTGTAAATATTTCTGTCCGGGTACTTATATGGGATAATAAGGAATAAGCTAGAGAGTTGACTGGAAATAGAATCTTGTTGACGAACGCTCGTTCTTACTTCTAACAATCTTACTGCTTTCATAGCTTTCCTTGTGCCAGTGTATTAGGGACTTCCAAATAAAAAAATCTCCAATATCTTCTTGTGGAATGGGCTTTGATTGCCCGTTCATTTAAAGAAGGCGGGCAAGGATGCCCACCCCACAAGATGGAGAATTAAATTTTTGGAAGTCCCTTAATGTCACTGCTAGATAGATGAGAAAGGCTCTAATTTTGTGACAAATTCAAGAACAACTAAAAATTTTAGTACTTTTGCTCTAGAAGAATGAAGTAACAAGTACCTCTGTTATGTTTATAAAACATCAATAAAAGAGCAAAACTTGAGAAAAAATATGAAAACACCTGATGAATGCCAAAATATGACAGATATAAGAGCAGAAATAGATACTATCGACCATCAAGTTATTAAACTGCTAGGTCAGCGTTTCGCTTATGTTAAAGCTGCATCTAAATTTAAAACAAGCGAAACCAGTGTTAAGGCGCCTGAGCGTTTTCAAGCAATGTTACAACAGCGTCGTGTTTGGGCACAAGAAGAAGGTCTAAATCCTGATGTCATTGAGAAAATGTATAGTGGCCTGGTTAATTATTTTATCGAAGAAGAAATGAAGCATTGGCAAAATAAATAAATTTTCACAGCGTGCGGTTTAATTGTGCTTCTACTGTTGACTATTTGCCAGTATTTATCTAAAGTAGATACAATGTTTATACTTTAACCTTGTATATTGCTCCTGAAAGTTGTTTATCACAAGTTTATTGATGTTATATGGCTCAGATTATTGCAAAGTGGGGAAATAGCCTAGCTGTTCGCATCCCACAAAATTTAGCAAAAGAAGTCAATATCACTGAAGGTTCTGAAGTGGAGTTTAGTGTAGTAGATGGGAGTTTAGTGATAAAACCTAAAAAGCGCAAGCGTTATACACTATCAGAACTTGTAGATGGAATTACACCAGAAAATTTACATGATTTAATTGATACTGGCATAGCTGTGGGGAACGAAGTTTGGTAGCGCAAGTTAATCCTTATGTACCTAGTCGGGGAGATATTGTTTATATAGATTTTGACCCAACTAAAGGTCATGAGCAAAAGGGTCGTAGACCAGCTTTTGTCATTTCACCTTATATTTATAATCAAAAAACGTCCTTAGCGTTATTAATGCCCATAACAAAACAGCAGAAAGGATACACGTTTGAAGTTATCCTGCCTCCTGAATTAAAAACTCAAGGAGTTATTCTAACAGATCAAATTAGGTGTTTGGACTGGAAGGTTCGTAATATTAAGTTTATTGAATCTGTTCCAAAAGATGTAGTTGAGGAAGTACAGGCAAAGATTGAGCCATTAATTTTTGAAGATTTATAAACCTAATTTTTAGGTTTTCATGCACATTGAATGACATTATTTATTTATTCAGTCCTCTTAAAGAGGACTTTGGGCTATTAGCATGAGGGTTTTTAACCCCATGCGGGTATAAAATCTCATGCGTTTTTTCAACCCCATGCAAGTATAAAACTATAAACATTAGTTTTGAGTGGTGCTAGTTTTCGCTTTGAAAAGCTGCCTCTTTTATCTCGTTCTCACTGGCTAACATTTCCTTATCTTTTGCCAAAAAAGATTGTGAATTAATTACAGAAGATAGAATAAATTTGGCAAATTGTGAATTATCAACTTCGGATATTCTCACGTAATCATGTACCCCCGAAGTTTGTTCCGATAGAGTATTTAGTTCTTTACTAAATATTGTAAATTCTTCAGGAGTAACGTAAAATACTACTCTCACATTAGAAGCTAAATTAGAATTCTCTAAATCTTCAACTGCTGATGCTAAAGAAATTACTTCTTGTTGCCCTGCACGAAACTGGTCTGGTGTTACGATATAATCACAAAAAAAGAGTGTAAACAGCCTAGCTTCAAGTTCGGAGCTGACATTATCAATATTTTCTGGCGCCCTAGGAGGCCAATTATCTACATTTCTTTCAAATCCAGGCACAACCATTATATTAACTAAAAAATTTAATGTTACAGAATATATACCCTGATAAAATTCTGCAAATTCGGGTGATTCCTCCCATATTTGAGGTCTAACGGAGATAGTAAAATTACTTGATAAAGATGGTTTCATTTCTTTATACCTCTTAAATTTTCGTGAGTGCTACACAGTGATTTATACTAATAAAAATTATTCTAATGTTTTGACTATATCAAAATATTGCGATTGAAGTTCAGGAATATCTGGAAAATACTTTTGGCTCCACTGTTTTTGAGTTTGACTATATCCATCTTTCAAACCCTTTTTTCGATAGGCTTGCAGCCATAATTCTACGCCTTGAGCGTGTTCCTTCAATAATTCAAGACTTGCACCCTTTTCATACAGGCGAATAAACTCATCCAAACGGTTATGATACTCAGTAATAGTGTTTTGCCAAGTAGTTAATACTCCCTGTTGGTTTGGAGCGTTTTTTAAGCTACCATCTGAGCGCTCTACCATTCGATGAGTAGGAGGTATTGTATCACCAAACCTCTGAAGTTGTTTTATATGCCCAAATTCATGTTCGAGGTCTAAGTATCTCATATTTTCTTGAACATAAAGTACTTTTTCAACTCGAAGTACGTTTCCATTTAAGTCCACAACCTCTTTTACTTCTACACAAGCGTCATTACTTATTCTAATTTCAAATCCTGCTGCCTTTATTTGTTTTATTGTTTCCTCGTATTGGGGGTGTTGTTCCATTCGGACGCTACCCTCACGAATAGTCTCAGGCGTAGGATTTTTTCCTGTTGTTGCTCCGGTCGTCAGTTTCAAGCTTGTCTGGTTTTGTACTAACAGTAATTATAGTTGATGGGCAGCGGGCGGGGACGCCCACTCCACAAGATAGAGAATTAATTTATTTGAAATTCCTTGTAAAATTTATCTTTTACAAAGCTTCATCTTAATTCCATGTTTAGGACGGAGTGTAAAAGCAGGCCAAGGTGTAATATCTTGGAGGGGCGCCAATTCAAGGTGATACTTTTGAATAATAGTAGCCAATAGTAATACAGCTTCCATCATTGCAAACGATTTACCGATACAAATTCTTGAACCTCCACCAAAGGGAAAATATGCAAATTTTGGTAGTTTTTTCGCAAAGTCTACGAACCAGCGTTCGGGTTCAAATGCTTCAGGGTCTTGAAAGTACCGCGCGTCACGTTGCGTTACCCATTGACTTACAATTACTGCATCTCCCGCGCGCAAGTTGTATCCACCGATTTCACAATCTTGTAATGCTTGACGACCGATTGCCCATGCAGCAGGATATAGCCGCATTATTTCCATTATCACATGTTCGGTGTAACGTAAGGCAGGTAAATCAGCAAAAGTAGGCGCCTTTTCTCCTAATACAGCGTTAATTTCTTCAAGTAACTTTGCTTCAACTTCGGGATGTTGCGATAGTAGATATAATCCCCACGATAAAGTTAAAGCTGTAGTCTCATGTCCCGCAAACATTAGCGTCATCACTTCGTCACGCAATTGTTTGTCTGTCATGCGGGCGCCGTCTTCGTCTTGGATATGCAGTAACATTGATAGCAAATCGCCTTTGTCTTGATTACTGACGCGACGCTGATTGATAATGGTGTAAAGCATTTCATCCATCTGCTGCATCGCGCCTATATATGCTAAGTTTTTACGAGTGGGGAACCAATCAGGAAGTAAATACACTAATAAATTTGTATTGCGTACTTCATAATATTCAATGCTGGTTTCCAATGCTTGACCGACAATTTCCACTTGCTGCTTAACATCAGCTTCAAATAGAGTTTTAGCAACAATTTCCAGCGTTAACCCCATCATTTCATCATGGATATCGCGCTCTTGACCATCTTGCCAACTATTAAGCATAGTAAGAGCATAATCAACCATAACCTTGCCGTAACCAACAATCCTTTCTTGATGAAATGCTGGTTGTATCATTCTGCGTTGACGTTGCCAAAATTCGCCATCGCTACTTACTAACCCATTTCCAAGAAGTCGTTTGAATATGTTTAAACTTTGATGTTTGCCAAATAAGTTACTTCGACTTACTAGTACTTCTTCGATATAATCAGGGTGGTTAAGTTGAAACGCTCGGAATAACGGCCCCTGCCACAGCACAATATCACCGTATTCTTTAGCACATCGGGTTGCAAACTCTAAGGCGCCGTCTCTATAATCTGGCAAAACACCAAATACAGGATGTCCTTTTAGTCCAGGTGGAAGATTAAGCTGTGTTTTTGGCTTTGTAATAGTAACCATAGCTAGATATAGATAATATAAAAAATTTTAGGATATTATTATATTAACCAATCATAATCAACACCCAGTTCGTCTATTTTCGCTCTCAGGTGCTTAAAATGCTTATTTGAGCGAACCATTTTTGAGACTGGATAGATTACAGCATCAGGCAAAATATTTAATATTTTCTTTACACCTTTAGGGTTTAGTGAATGAACAATAATCTTAGTAGCTGCGTTTCGAGATGATTTTATTTCCTTTGCAACGTCGGCGCCAGTTAATTCGCCACGTAGATTATAATCAAGAGAAATAATATCAAAATCATAAGCATTTAAAAGCGTAATGGCACGGTGCCCAGTATTAACTAACATCCAGGCATGAGAACGGTAAAGAGAAGTTAAAACTTGTTGACGTTCTTCAGTATCTTCTATAATTAAAACTCTAAGCGGGACTGTAAACTGGTTCTGATAATTTTCTTGCGTCAATGTATTCTCCAAGGGCAATTGAAAAACAACTGGCTATTTTATCACGTGGGACATCTTGTCCTAAAAGTAAATAATCACTATCAAAATCCTCTACCAGATAAATGCAATAAAATAGTTCACTCTCATCATCAAAAAGGTAAGATACGGCAACTTGTTTAGCTTCAAGAGACTCAAAATCTTCCTTTATAGTCCAGATACGTACATCGCGGCATATTTTGCCAATACAATCTTTAAGTAAAGGTGGAACAAGGGGTAATTTTGAGAGTTTGCATATTTTTGTAAACTCGTTGCCTTCAGGGCTACTTGGCAACACTACAATTGATAGCTCTTCCCCATAAACATCAAGTAGATAAGTAAGATTATCTTCAAAATGAAATTGTACGGCGCCTGAGTTATAAGAAAAATACTCTGCTTCAGTAAAATGCCCACCTTCAAGAAAAGATGGAAGATCGATTCCAAAAAAACGGTCAATTTCTACCAATCGGCGACCAATACATTTAGCCAAAAAATCTTTTTGTTTCGATGGCAATAAAGCTAATAATTCAGTATCTGTTAACATATTATTTTGCTCCTTTGTTCTGATATTTTAATATTTTTTTAAATCGCTCAATGATATTTTGGATATCCCCTTGAGGTCCTTGTCTACGTAAGCCGAAATTAGTAGGATCGTTTACAAATACTTCGCCATCTCTTCTTCGCACAAGAAATTGAAAATCGCCAACGTTTGCACTTGCTTTTTTCAACTTTTGATAAATATCCTCCAAAGCGTTTATTGTTTTTTGTGTAACAACCTCAGTATTTTCAGGAGGGTTTAAGGGTGTTTTAGTTCTTCCAATAATTGATTTACTACCCACAGCACCCTCTATTTTTTCCAAAAGTAACCCATATTCGCCATTTTTAAGCTGGACTCTCTGAATGTAAACAGTTGGAATATCTAACATCTCCAGTTCTATCATAGCCCTTGCTTCTTTTGGTAAACGCCCGCCTCCTTCCTTAAGTATTAAATTTGTGTCTTCTACTACGTTATACAAGGTACTCGTGTAACCTCCTTTCTCACCTGGTTGGCTAAATATTGTCCCTTTTGTAATAGATTGAGGTAGTTTGCGTTTGGATCGTAAGACTTGTGCTAGCTTGCCTGTGCGAGTAACAGCGTCTTCGGGGGAGCGTTCGGCAACTTCTTGAACAACCCCAGTTACTATGGGGTCATTTCTAGATAAAAGCTCCGAGACTTCAGCCCAAATTGGTTTTGGCCATGTCTTAGCATTTTCCAGAGCTTTTTCAGACCAAGTTGCTATGTATTCCCTAATTTGCGGTGATAAATCTGCGAAATCTTCTATGGTAGGCGCCCCCTTAATTGCTGCATCGCGTGCTTAAGTATAGCGCTGAAATAGTGGTCAAAACAACACTTATTTACGAGTTGCAATACCACGAAGTGATAGAAATAAGGGTCGGAGCGTTTGAGCAAATTGGGCACATTGGTGTATTTGTAACTGTGATTCGGTAAAGAATCAAACATCCCAATACAATGCTAGCTAGGTTTAAACTTTTTAATTTCTTACAAGGTATTTATAAAGACATCGCTCCTGGAATCAGCCTTGCTGATGAACTAATTCAAGAACGTCATAGAGAATCTCAATTATGAGCTTACAAGCTACAAGCGTTCTTGATGCTTCAGCACTTCTCGCTTATCTTCAAGGAGAACCCGGAGCCGCAAACGTCGCAACAGATCTAACTAAAGGTTCAGCTATAAGTAGCATCAACTGGGCAGAGACTCTTAGTAAATTAGCTAAGGACAAGCATGAGCTACCTACTCTTCTCTATGAACTCTGCGCCTCTGTGGTAAATAAAAACTTTTGAATACATAACTACTATAGCGAGCAATACATATGTACGAGGGTATATGTGAAAAAAATATTTCTGCGCGCTGTGTATAAAACTAAAAACCGAACCAATAAGTAATCAGAAGGGTAAACGCTTTGAATGCGCGCACCCAATCTAGTTACATCAATTTTATTCACAACAGGAAACTTAAGTGGATAAAAATCAACACACAATTAATTGGAGAAAAACTATGTTAGACAATCAAAACATCTTACAAAACCTTGCTTTAGTTGAAGAACTTGATGAACAAGCTGCTGAAACTATTAGTGGTGGATACGAAGTGTTCACACTTAAAAACGATACGCGATACAACATTACCTACATCGTAGATGGTAAAAAATGGCTACATAAACCAGGTGAGTCATGGATATGGACTGCGTACAGCGGAGGAAAGATTACATTTGATACCGACGGTCGAAATGACTACGTGCAAAATAAATCGTATAATTTGGCGAACGGAGGTAAATATGAATTCCAAGACAACAAAAAGACTGTAGGCAATCCCTATGATATCGAACTTTATAGCGTAGCCTAATCTGCAATTCAAGGAGCAAAAGATAGAACATAAAATTACTGTTTGACTTAAACGCGCACAGCAAGCTCCTTAGATTCGCATACTAACAAGTTAAATGTCATAGTCAAGTCGGGTCATTTAACCCGACTTTATTTTCTCGTCAATATTTGTACTTGAAATGAGATATCAAATTGCTCTTCAACATAGTGAAGAAGACTGCGGAGCAGCAAGTCTTGCCACCATTGCCAAACATTATGGACGCACTTTTACACTTAACCGTGTCCGGGAAGCTGTTGGCACTGGGTCTAGAGGAACCTCTTTGCTGGGTTTAAGCAGAGGTGCAGAAGTCCTTGGATTCCATACCCGTCAAGTTAAAGCGACTTCTCAACTAATCGACCAACTAAATCAGGCGCCTTTACCAGCCATTATTCACTGGAAGGGCAATCATTGGGTAGTATTATATGGACAAAAAGGCAAAAAATACGTAATTGCTGACCCAGGTGTTGGTATTCGTTACCTGACTCGCAAGGAGTTGATGGCAGGTTGGGTTAATGGTGTGATGTTACTGTTAATGCCAGATGAAGGTCGCTTTTTTCAACAAGAATCAGATAAAATTGACGGTCTTGGACGTTATATCCAACGAGTTTATCCCTATCGCTTTATTCTGGCACAAGCAATTGCTATTAATATCGCCATTGGGTTGCTTGCTTTAGTAACTCCCTTTATGATGCAACTACTTACCGATGATGTTTTAGTGCGGGGAGATACTCAATTATTAACTACTGTGGCTATTGGCGCCATTGTCATGAACTTGATTAGAAGTGCCATTAGCTTAGTACAGTCTCATCTCATTGGTCACTTCGGTCAAAGATTGCAATTAGGACTAATTCTAGAATACGGACGCAAGCTATTACATTTACCTTTATCTTACTTTGAAGGGCGCCGCAGTGGAGAAGTTGTTAGTCGCATTGCTGATGTTCATGCCATTAATAACTTAGTTTCCCAAATCGTCCTTGGATTACCTAGCCAATTTTTTATCGCTGTAGTCTCTTTGGGCTTTATGCTCTTTTACAGCGTGGAATTAACTTTCGCTTCTATTATTGCATTTATTATTGTTACGGCTGTTAACTGGCTTTTTTTACCAGCAATTCGTCAAAAAACCCGCAATTTAATTGTTTCTGGTACGGAAAATCAAGGCTTTTTAGTGGAAACCTTTCGTGGTGTCCAGGTGTTAAAAACTACACAAGCTACATCTCAAGCTTGGGAGGAATATCAAAGCAATTACGGGCGCCTTACTAACTTAGGCTGGAGTAACATGAAACTGGGACTTTACAGCAGTACAGTTACAGGCATTCTTTCCACTTTCATTAGTATTGGTATCCTCTGGATGGGTAGCTTCTTAGTAATTAGGGGCAATTTAAGTATTGGGCAATTAATGGCATATAACGGCATGAGTGGTAATTTTCTAGGCTTTCTGGGTGCTGCAATTGGTTTAGTAGATGAGTTTATTACTGCTCAAATAGTAGTTCAGCGTTTAACGGAAGTTATCGATGCTACTCCAGAAGATGAGAATGATTTTAAAAAGCCTTGGGCAGAAATACCCGGTAATACTGATATTACATGCAATGAACTTAATTTTCACCATTCGGGTAGAGTTGACTTACTACAAGATTTTTCTTTAACTATTCCCGGTGGTCAAGTAATTGCTTTAATTGGTAAATCTGGCTGCGGTAAAAGTACTTTAGCAAAATTGATTACTGGTTTATATAAAATTCAGTCTGGTAATATTCGTTATGGTTTCTATAATCAGCAAGATTTATCTTTAGAGTGTTTACGCCAACAAGTAGTATTAATACCTCAAGAGCCGCATTTCTGGAGTCGTTCTATTATTGATAATTTTAACTTTAGCTATCCTCATATTACATTTGAAGAAATTGTGAGAGCTTGTCAAATTGCAGGCGCCGATGAGTTTATTAGTAAGCTTCCCGATAAATATCAAACTGTTTTAGGAGAATTTGGTGCCAACCTTTCTGGTGGACAACGGCAAAGATTAGCCATCGCTAGGGCAATAGTTACTGACCCTCCTATTTTGATTTTAGATGAATCTACTGGCGCCCTTGATCCAGTAAGTGAAGCGCAAGTACTAGAGAAGCTTTTATACTATCGTCGTGGTAAAACTACTATTTTAATTAGCCATCGTCCCAAGGTTATACAGCGCGCGGATTGGGTTGTATTACTAGAACAAGGACGTTTAAAAATACAAGGTAAACCACAAGACCTGCGTAAATTACCTGGCGAACATTTAGATTTTTTAGATGACTTTGCTCCTCAGCATACATTGGCATTAAATTCACATAATAGAAACGGCAAATCTGCTGGTGTTAATTAAGAATAAAATCCCCCCTAACCCCCTTAATAAGGGGGGAAAAGAGAAGCATTTAATCCCCTCGTATTGAGGGGAAAAGAGAGGTATTTAAGCCCTGCTTAGTAAGGGGGGTTGGGGGGATCAACAAAGTACTGTGTATTAAATAAAACTAATAAAAATAATATGGTAAGCAAAATAGATTTTTTACCCCCTATTCAAACAAACGAATTTTTACCACCAATAAGTCGTTGGACAACCTTTGGCGGAATGTTTATTCTCTGTGTTTTAGGATTAGCCGTACCAATTTCAGCCGTTACTAAATTTAAAGAGACACTAAAAGGACAGGCAGTTGTGCGTCCAGCAGGGGAATTACGAGTTGTACAAGCAGTGACAGAAGGTCAGGTAAAACAAATTTATGTCAAAGAAAATCAAACTGTGAAAAAAGGAGATGCGATAGCTACTATCGACGACTCCCGTCAACAAACCAAAAAGAGTCAATTGCAAACTAGTATTCAACAAGCTAGATTGCAACAGGTACAAATAAATGCTCAAATAAATGCCCTCAACAGTCAAATTCGCGCCGAAACCGACCGCATCAACCGCGTTGTTACAGGCGCCGAAGCTGAATTGAGTGGGCACCGTCGTTCATATCAAGATAAAAAAATTACCAGTATTGCTGAACTGCAAGAAGCCGATGCCAATATTAGAATAGCTGAAGAAGAATTGCACGCCGGAGAAGCACAGTTAAAAACAGCACAAGCAAATCTCCAAAGTACTGTAGCAGCTTGGGGTACAGCTAAGTTAAAGCAAACCCGATATGAGAATGTAGCTATGGAAGGAGCTTTATCTAAGAATCAATTAGAAGAAGCTCAATTATCTGTAAAACAGCAACAACAAGCAGTGGAAGCACAAAAAGCAGTTGTGGAGACGCAGCAACAAACAATTAAACGTTTGCAGCAAGCAGTTAATGCTGCCATTGCCAGAAGACAACGTACTCAAGTAGCTTTAAACCCTAGTGATGCTGAAGTAGAAATTGCTAGCGCGCGTATTGCTCAAGAAAAAGCAGCAGGACTAAGTAACAAAGCTACTTTAGAAAAGGAACTCCAAGCTTTAATTAAGCAACGAATTGAAATCGAGAAACAGCTAGAGCGGGATACTAGCGAACTTAAGCAAGTGGAAATTGAACTAGCTCAAACCACCATTACAGCTACAGCAGATGGTACTATCTCGCAAATTAACCTGAGAAACTCTGGTCAAACCGTGCGCGCGGGTGAGGAAGTAGTGCAAATTGTTCCAAGTAATGCTGTTCAGGTTATAAAAGCTGCAATTGCATCTGAAGATAAAAGTAAATTAAAACTCGGTCAACAAGTTCAAATGCGAGTAAGTGCTTGTCCTTACCCAGATTACGGCACTCTCAACGGCAAAGTACAAGCAATTTCTCCAGATGCGCTTGCTCCTCAAAAAAATACTAAGAATGAAGAAACTACTACTCCAAAAGCATCTGCTCCTGGTGCTTTTTATGAAGTGACTATTGAACCAAAAACTTTGGTGTTGGGTAAAGGTAAAAATCTGTGTCACATTCAACTGGGAATGGAAGGTAGGGCTGAAATTATTTCTCGTGAAGAAACTGTGCTACGATTCTTTCTCCGTAAAGCAAGATTAATTGCTGACTTATAACTATTGATGATTTATAACACATTGTGGAACAGGCATCCCTGCCTGTGCGTTTTTTGGTGTCTTTTTTTACCAAATAGGTACAGGGAAAACAGAGAAGAGAAATTTGTTCACAAAGTGTACCGCAGGTAAATTGGCGCCAACTCCCCAAAATTAATCACATAGATATATTTCTGTACAACCTGCAATTTTATAGAGATTTAAGGGACTTTCAAAAATTAAATTCTTCCGGAATGTGGAACAGGCATCCTTGCCTGTTTTAATTGGGGCGTTAGAGGACTTAAGCTCCACAAGAAAATTTTGGAGATTTTTTTATATGGAAGTCCCTAAGTGTATAACCGACAAAAAGCAAACCAATTAGTGCCTAGAAGCATGAAGGAACCTCAGATATATAAGGTGCTTTCACGAAAAACGGGAGTTCAAGAGGATGTTATGAAAAAATCATACAGCCGAAATAGTGTTTTCCACTGTGGGAGGACACGACGGGATTTTTTGAAGACAATGAAAATTGCTGGGTTAGGAGCAGTTGGCTTAAGTGCAACAAACTTGCTTTATCCAACTTTAGCCCAAACAGTTAATCGCCAGGATCAATGGCGTTGGTGTAATAAGTGTCAAGTACTACATTTTGCTGGTGGGGATTCTCTAGGAGCTTGTGCTGCTGGTGGTTCGCATAATTCTGAAGGCAGTGGTAACTATTCACTCATATTAAATACAGCCAATTTGCGCGGTCAGTATGGATGGCGTTGGTGTAATAAGTGCCAAGAACTTTTTTTTGCTGGTGGAGGTTCAAGAGGAGTTTGTCCTGCTGGTGGAAAACATAATTCAGCAGGAAGCGGAGATTATTTGTTGAAGTCAAAAGAAGATTCCCCAAATTATTCGGGTCAGGCTGAATGGCGATGGTGTCATAAATGCCAAGCGCTTAGTTTTGCTGGTGGAGATTCTCTTGGAGCTTGTGCTGCTGGTGGCTCTCATGATTACAGTGGCAGCGGTAATTATATTTTGCAAGAAAGATAATGACAGCATTTAGTTTTTTGGAGATGAGAAATGAAACTTTTTACTCGAACTACATTTGCATTAGTGCTTGGAGCTACAAGTTTTTTGCCTGCATTCATTCTTCCTAATACATTAGTGAAAGCTAATGATTGAAAATTTATATATACTAGGAAAATTATTGTATGACGACTTACAATTTGAATGGTAGTATGTCCATTTTGCCTTTGTCTGAAAAAAATTATAGTGACCAAGTTTCCGATGCAGGTGTTAGTGGAGCAGTCTATGGGTGTGCTTGCCTGCAATGTCTAGGTTCTCTATCAACAGTAAATGGACAATTTAATTCTAGTTTTATAGATGGTAACAATATTAGTTCAAATCAAACAGATAAAAAAGAATTGCATTTTAATGCTTTATTGGCAGGAACAAAATGGCAAACTAAAAACTCTGATGGAATAACTGAAGTTACTTATAGCTTCATGACTAAGGTTCCTGATTACTATCCTGAAGTTGCTTCAGAACGTACCAACTTTGTTGCTTTCGATGATACTCAGAAAAAAGCTGCCCATGATGCATTAAAACTTTGGGAAACAGTTGCTAACATCACTTTTAAATATGATGACAAGGATGAAGGCGAAATTCGCTTTGGAACGGGAGAGTTTAAAGTTCAAAAAACAGATGATAAGGGTAAATCTGTTGTAGATCAAGATAACAATCCCGTTCTTGTTGTTGTAGAGTCAGCCCATGCTTTTTTTCCAGGTAAAACAATAGGAGGTGATTTATGGTTGAACAATGCTTTTACCCCTAATAATGACCAAACGCTTGGCTCTTATGGTTTTTATACCATGCTTCATGAAATAGGTCACACTTTAGGACTAAAGCATCCAGGTCCCTATGACGCGAATAAAAAGAAAGCGCTTAACAAGGAAGAAAAGGAAGAAGAGGAAAAAGCTTACTCAAAAGGTATTTTAGAAGGTATTTACTTGCCCAAAGACAAAGATAATTGGCAATATAGTTTAATGTCGTACAACGACAGCAATGATGGTAGGAAGAGTTATTCCTCTTCAGTTAGCCCGCAAACTCCATTACTTTATGACATTGTTGCAGTACAGTCTCTTTATGGAGCTAATACAAGAGCAAATTTAGGAGACAATAACTACCGCTGGAACAATGGAGAAAAATTTCTACTTGCGATTTGGGATGCTGGGGGTAATGACACAATCGATGCATCAAAGCAGACAAATAGGGTAGAAATTGACCTTAAGCCTGGTAGTTTCAGTTCAATTAATGGTAAAGATAATCTTGCCCTTGCTTTTGCGATAGACAAAGCAGGTAAAAGCATAGATTACAGTTCAGCAGACAAGCCAGACAACATTATAAACTTAATCGAAAATGCAACGGGTGGTTCTGGTAGTGATGAAATCAGAGGCAATTTAGCTGACAATGTGCTTAAAGGCGGAGACGGTAACGATACCTTGTATGGCGAACAAGGCGATGACATCCTAGATGGAGGTTTAGGTGCTGACTCCATGTTAGGTGGACAAGGTAATGATGTATACTATGTTGATAACTTCAACGACACAGTTACCGAGAATACGAATGAAGGTATTGATACTGTTAACTCGTCCGTTACATATATATTAAGTGAAAACGTAGAGAATCTGACTCTAACTGGTGATGGCGCCATCAACGGTACTGGTAATATTCTGGATAATTTGATTATTGGCAACAACAGTGACAATAGCCTTAGTGGTGCAGATGGTTATGATACCCTTTATGGTGGAGATGCCAACGACAAACTAATTGGTGGTGCAGGTGGCGATACTTTAGATGGCGGAAATGGTAATGACGCTGCTTCTTATTTAACTTCAACCACTGGAGTCACTGTTAATTTAAGTACGGGTCTAGCCATTGGTGGAGATGCTAGCGGTGACGTTTTAAAGTCGATTGAATATCTCGAAGGCTCGGAGTTTGGAGATACTTTAACTGGTGATAATCAAAATAACCGCCTTTGGGGTCTGGGAGAAGAAGACACTCTTATTGGTGAAGACGGAGACGACATCCTTGATGGAGGTTTTAGTAATGATTCCATGTTGGGTGGTAAAGATAATGATACATACTACGTTGATAGTATCGATGATAAAATCACTGAATACACCAATGAAGGTGACGATAGCGTCTTTTCCTCTGTTACATACACGATAAGTGATAACCTTGAAAACTTAACTCTTATAGGTAACAGTAGCATCAGTGGGACGGGAAATAGCCTTAATAACAGTATCACTGGTAACGATGGTGATAACTATCTTTTCGGCTTAGATGGCAATGATATTTTGATTGGTGGTGGTGGCGCCGACTCCTTGGATGGAGGTATAGGCGCCGACTCTATGTTTGGCGGACAAGGTGATGATAACTACTATGTGGATAATATCAACGATATTACTACAGAGAATGCTAATGAAGGTAATGACAATGTTTTTTCTTCTGTCACTTACACATTAGGCGCCAATCTAGAAAATTTAACTTTGACTGGCAATAGTATCATTAATGGCACAGGTAATAGCCTTAATAACACTATTACTGGTAACGATACTAACAATACTTTAGACGGAAAAGCAGGTAATGATATTCTCTACGGTAATGCTGGCAACGACACTATTTTAGGCGATGAAGGTGACGATAAGTTAATTGGTGGATTAGGTGCAGATACCCTTAACGGTGTCAGTGGCATAGATTTCGCGTCTTATTTCACTGCTACAACTGGAGTGACTGCTAGCTTAAGTACAAGTCAAAATAATACAGGTGATGCCCAAGGGGATGTTTACCAGTTTATTGAAAATTTGGAAGGTTCCGAATTGGGAGATAGTTTATTTGGTGACAATCAAAGTAATATCCTGATTGGTTTGGGTGGGGATGATTTTCTTGATGGGTTTGGTGGCAACGATACGCTGATAGGTGGAAAAGGTAGCGATACTTACAAAATATACAACGTTGGAGATGTAGTTACTGAGTATGCTAACGAAGGCGCCGATACAATTAATGCTGCTATTAGTTACATCCTTGGCGCCAATATCGAAAATCTCAATCTACTTGAAGGTACAGCAGCTGTTGACGGCACAGGTAATGAACTCAATAACATCATCAATGGTAACTCAGCCAACAACATTATTGATGGGGGAGCAGGTGACGATCACCTTTTTGGTTTTGCTGGCGCCGATACTTTTATTGGTGGGGACAGTAGCGACTGGTTAGTTGGAGGGCAGGGGAACGATATCCTTACTGGAGGCAATGGCAATGACTTTTTTGTCTACAATGCCATTACAGATGCAGGTGATCGGATTACTGATTTTACAGTTGGTAGCGACAAAATTGTTCTCACGGAAGTTGTTAATAGCTCAGGTTTTCGTAGTTTTAACCCCCTAGTTGATGGGTTTTTCAGCGTTCGTTCGGTTGGTTCAAGTATGGCAGCAATAATGATTGACCCAGACGGTGCAGCAGGTAGCTCATTTAAATCGGCGCCTTTCCTTCTCCTAAATAACGTTTCAGCTACAACATTAAATAGCTCTAGTAATTTTGTGTTTTAAATACTATTCAACAACTTTTACACGGTTGAAGACAGAATGAAAAGTTTTAATTTATACATATTAAGCAGTTTGCTATGTCTCGGTATTGCAACCAAAGTAAATCCAGTCTTTGCTCAAACCGAAGTTAATCCATCTGGTAATACAAGCGAAATAGAGTCCCAAATTAGAAGCGTGTCAGAGCTATCAGACGTGCAACCAAATGATTGGGCGTATCAAGCATTACAATCTTTAGTTGAACGTTACAGTGTAATTGCTGGCTACCCAGATGCTACTTTCAAAGGTAATCGCCCTATGACTCGCTACGAATTTGCGGCTGGTTTAAACGCTGCTTTGGATAAAATTAGCCTTTTTGTGCAAGCAAGACTAGCAGATAAAGTATCCAAAGAAGATTTAGCGACACTGCAACGCTTGCAACAAGAGTTTTCCACAGAGTTAACGACGCTGCGAGGTCGAGTAGATACCTTAGAAGTTAAAGCCGCTTCCCTAGAAGCTAACCAGTTTTCCACTACTACAAAACTTACTGGTCAAGCGGTTTTTGCTATCAACGCAGGTACTCAGTCTGGTACAGATAGTCCCAACGCTACTTTTTTCAATCGCACCCGCATCAATCTAGAAACCAGTTTTACGGGTAAAGACAAGTTATTTACTCAATTTCAAGCAGGAACAGGAACTAATGGTGACGCAACTACTTATTTACAACGAGAAGAAGGAGATTTGAGAAATCGTTTAGTAAACTCTGGCGAGAGGATAATTCGGGAAAACTTTGAGTCATTGTTTTTCCCACTCGATGAGTTGGGAGTTACCTTAGAAGACTTGGATATAGGTTTGGCAAAGTATAAGACTGTTGATGAAGTTCGTTCGGCACTGGTAGGAATTACAGCAACTCAACGTCTAGAAGCAGGTGCCTCACGGGAAGAAGCGTTGCAATTGAGCCAAAAATTAACTGAGACAATTAACACCAGCATCAAAGTCAACGACTTTTTACAGGTCAACAGCAGGTTAGATTATTCCGGTGCCGATGCTGACTTGAAACTCAACCGACTTAGTTACACCTTCCCATTATCAGAAGACTTCCGCGTGTCCGTATTCCCTCAAGGTTATGCTTCCGACTATGTAGATAGAAACAGTCTTGCTAACAACAGCGCAAACAACTTCTCAACCTATGGCTTAATAAACAACCAGTTGCTGCTAGCCAAAGATACCCCTGGTGCTGGCGCCGCAATTAGTTGGAACCCTGGTAATGGTGCATTTACAATTCGTGGAGTTTATCGCGCAGAGCAAGCTGCTTTTAGTGGTTCCAATAATACTAGCGGCGAGGGAGGTTTATTTGGCGGTTCCAATTTAGGTATAGCTGAAGTAGAGTATGCACCTTCCAAAGCTGTTGCGCTGCGACTTCAATACAGCGGAGGAACTCAAAATGGAGAAGAATATAGTGCAGTTGGTGCAAATTTAGAAGTAGCACTTGGTGAAAAAGTCGGACTGTTCGGTCGCTTTGGTCACGCTTTTAACTTCCCTGGTAATATTCAACCATCTTCTTGGTCAGCAGGTGTTATATTCAAAGATTTGTTCGCTAAAGGTGCTAGTCTTGGGGTTTCTGTTGGACAACCTCTTATCTTTCAAGATAAAGATGACATTCTTGGCTTGTTTAATAGTACCCAAACCAATTACGAAGCATTTTACAAATTACCAGTCAACGACAATATCTCGATTTCACCAGTATTACAGGTGATTTCCGACCCTGGCAACACGCAAACTAACACCATTTTTACAGGCACTCTGCGGACTGTGTTTTCATTTTAAGGTTTTGTGTTGAATATTTTCGCCCTCCAAAATAAATTTTTAGTTTTTTTGTAGTTGGTGTATAAAGCGAACAAAGCGAACCAATTACTAAATGCAAGGGTTAATTAGCTATTACTAACTCTGATGAGTTTTAGAACACATATCAGCACAGTATCGTTATGACAAAACTAAGTAGCAATAAACTATCATATCTGAGAAATACGTCAAAATTTATCATAGTTTTTTCCGTAATACTAGGGCTTACATTTTTCAGTACAATGTTTTCCACACCAGCCCAATCCAGAGGAGAAATTCGCGGTCAAGGAAACAGGTGTATTGATGTTGCAGGAGGTGAAGTTAAGGATACAAATAATAATCCTTCTCCTTTAATTTTATTTCCTTGCACGGGGGGTAAAAATCAAAAGTGGAGCTTTTTATCTAACGGTACAATTCGCGGTCAAGGAAACAGGTGTATTGATGTTGCAGGAGGTGAAGTTGAGGATTCAAACGGTAATCATTCTCCTTTAATTTTATTTCCTTGTACAGGGGGGAATAATCAAAAATGGCGCTTTTCATCTGATGGCACAATTCGAGGTTTAGGAGACAGGTGTATTGATGTTGCAGGGGGAGAAGTTGAGGATTCAAATGGTAATTCTTCTCCTTTAATTTTATTTCCTTGTACAGGGGGGAATAATCAAAAATGGCGTAGAAATTAACGTTAAAGCGGCAAAATTCATAGACTAATTTATTCGCATGGACAGTATCATCATGAAAAAACTAAGCAGCAATATATCACATTTGAAAGCTCTGGATGTAAAGCGCTTGTTACGGCGCCGTCCTGTGATTGCTTTTATCGGCGCCCTTATTTTCACGCTTCTGCATCTAGGAATTCCACAAGGTGTTCAAGGAGAAATGGCTAATTCTCGTACTGCAAGTGCGGTAGCTACAGCCTCTCTAGGTAATCGTATTTATGCTTTTGCCAGAGGATTAGATAATCGTATTTATCACACATCTGCCGCAGATGGGCAACCCTTTGGAGCTTGGGCTGAAATGCCTGGTGGTGGCACAACAGATGTAGCTCCTTCTGCTGCTTCTTTAGGTAATCGTATTTATGTATTTGCCAAAGGAATCAATGACAAGCGTATCTATCATACCTCTGCGGCAGATGGACAACCCTTTGGAGCTTGGGTTGAAA
>ERZ1066124.454-NODE-454-length-27321-cov-25.648500_pt1 | contig 27321 bp, 23 predicted proteins | sample MGYA00382771_ERZ1066124 | MGnify/ENA primary metagenome ERZ1066124 (study PRJEB33369, sample SAMEA5778354) | biofilm metagenome | biome: Industrial cooling water; feature: Water cooling tower basin; material: Biofilm | place: United Arab Emirates | collected... | reverse complement strand
ATATTGCGTTCAGTTAATAGGGGTTGAACTAAGTAAATATTTTTTAATTCTGTTGCTATTTTTACTTTTGTCCCGTCTGAGTCAACTATATTTTTATAAGAATTTAAATAATTAAACCGAATTTGATATTTTCCTGGGTGGAGTTTATCAAAAAACCAATAGTGTCTATACTGAAGTAAATTGAAGTCGCAAGCGTGAAATTCGAGAGTTAGCAAGTTATTCTGCCAAAAGAGCCTTATGTTTATGGAAATAGTCGCAGTTTTTCTGGGCTGAACTATTAAATAATTACCTAGTTTAAATGAACTGCTTAAGTTTGATATTAAATGAGTTAATCTATATAAAAAACTTGCTGAAGGTTCATTTGTATCGGGTAGCTGTGGCAATATTTGACCGTCCGATGTAATAAGTTCTAGTATTAATTTTTTAGGGTTGAAGCGAAAGGAAGTTCTTGCATTGTTGGTAAGATGTAAATCAATTTGCATATAAGTGTTAGTGCCAGGTTTATTTTCAGGGACAGGTACTACTATCAGGTCTGGCAACCATATTTCTATAGGAATATCATTTACTTCCAAGTCTTTGCTATTACATGTCATATTTGTTACTATCGCGATTTCTATATGAGATTAAACTTAGTAGGATGTGTATGCATCTCCCCTACCCAGACATCTTCTATTTTATATATGTCAGTTCTAGGATTATTGTAAATTTGGTTTTCCCACACTGGTTTCATATCTATAGGGTCGCTGTAACTGCTTCTCTGTTCCCATGCAGGGTATTGATTTTCATAAGTAAACTGAACCCAGTATGCGCCAATAGCTCTAAAGTTAATGTATTATCGGAACTAAGGTAAAATGAGTTTGGTGTATTGTTTATAAAGTCAACCCTAATTTCTACTGAAGTACTAGACCCTGAGCAATTATCTGGGATGGGTAATACAATAACATTTGGCGCCCATATGAATAAATGGACACCATCTTTTTTAAATATATTGCTAATATCAAATTCATTTGATGCCATATTTTGGTAGATTATATCTTAATAATTCTTTCTTTGTGTACGAGCGTGTCTAAGAAAGCGGGAAATCCTCGCTCAGGAATGTGGTTCATTCCTCCTAATTGTGGGCGCCAATTATTCTCTCTCTGTGCCCGTCGAGTCTCTGTGGTAAAATAAGGAGATTGTAATTTAAATATAGTATTACAAGCGAATCTTTAAGATGCTTCTACCTTGTGCATGACATCAGGGAATAAACAGGCAGGGATGCCTGTTCCACAAGAATAGTAAGAATGATTGTTATACTGGGGTTTGTAGGTTGATGTAAACGGACAAATCGCTGTGCAATCTTTTGACTTTACTACTCTCACTGCGGTTTGTAACGAACTGCGCGAAACTTGGATACCCTCGCGCGTTGAACAAGTTTACCAGCGTGACCGCAATACTATTTCTATTGCTTTGCGTACTTTAAAGGGACGTGGGTGGCTGGAGGTTTCTTGGCATCCTCAAGCTGCGCGTTTGCATATTGGTTCCCCACCTCCCAGAGTTCCTGATACTTTTACTTTTAGTCAGCAGTTATTTAGTCAGCTTAATGGTTTGGCACTTGTTAAAGTTGAGACTATTGCCGCGTGGGAACGAGTTGTTGATTTACAGTTCGCTCGGCGCCCTGGTGAAGATGCTGTATATCATATATATATAGAAATCATGGGTAAGTACAGTAATGTTGTGCTTACTAATGCTAAAAATGAGATTATTACTACTGCACATCAAGTAAATCAACAGCAATCGAGCGTTCGTACAGTATTGACTGGGCAGATGTATGAGGCGCCTCCCAGCATGACAAATACTATCCCCAGTTTGAGTGAGTCTTTTGAACGTTGGCATGAACGGGTCAGTTTAGTACCTGGCGCCTTGAAAAAACAGTTGCTCAAAAATTATCGCGGTCTTTCACCGATGTTAATACAGTCGATGTTAGTTGCGGCAAATATTGATTTGGATGCGACTACTGATAAGCTAAATACTCTTGAGTGGGAAAAATTCTTTCAACGTTGGCAAGAATGGTTACATCGAGTCGAAGCTAACCAGTTTGAACCAGTTTATTTAGAGTCTGGTTACACAGTATTAGGTTGGGGTGGAATTAAAAAAGCAAATAGTACTCAAGAACTATTAAATGATTACTATACAACTGAGTTTAATCAATTAGTGTTTTCACAGCTACGGCATCAGTTGATGCAAAAGCTCAATAATCTTTTAGAGAAGTTGCGGCAGAAGGCAAACACGTTTAAAGAAAGATTGGCACAAAGCGAACGCGCGGATGAATATCGGTACTATGCTGATTTATTAATGGCGTATCTACATGAGTGGGCGCCTGGGATGGATAAAATAACGTTGGCTGATTTTGAGACGGGTAAACCTGTTACTATTCCCCTGGAACCAGATAAAAATGCTGTGATTAACGCGCAGTTGCTTTATAAACAGCATCAAAAGCTGAAGCGTGCGCGTGGCGCCGTAGAACCGTTACTTACCGATGTCGAAGCAGAAATTGAGTATTTGGAACAAGTTGAAGCTGCTGTTTCGCAAATTGAAAGTTACTCTACAGCAGAAGATTTAGAAACTCTCGAAGAAATTCGTGATGAACTTGTCTCTCAAAAATACCTCGAAGATACAGGCTACCGCAGTCGCAGCAACGATAAAAGTAAAGATATTAACTTTAGACGTTTTCAGACTCCGGGTGGACTTGAAGTTTTAATCGGTCGTAACAACCGTCAAAACGACCAACTGACTTTTCGCTTTGCAAATGATTACGATTTATGGTTCCACACTCAAGAAATTCCTGGCAGTCACGTGCTTTTACGTCTCCAAGCTGGTAATATGCCAGATGAAGTTGATTTACAACACACCGCTAACCTCGCAGCTTACTATAGCCGTGCGCGTCAAAGTGAACAAGTACCTGTAGTGTATACTCAACCAAAGCACGTCTACAAACCTAAAGGCGCCAAACCGGGAATTGCCATTTACAAGAACGAGCGTATTATCTGGGGACAACCTCAAAAAATCAGGTAAAACAACAAAACAGCACAATTTCCAGTACGTCTAACTTTTTTTCTCAAAAGTCAACTAAAAATCTGTGCTGCCTGTTACAATATTTAATTGAAAAACATCCTGTTGCGTTTTGGGAACGTGCAACCGGATAAACTCTTTCGAGAAGATGACAAAACATATATGTGACCAGTTGTGGTAGACTGGTCATCTTTTTTTATTTGTATATAGTCATCATCTTATCACAATTACTACTGAATTTTAGATAGGATTTTGTAAACTTGTAATACATATTCAGTTATATTACCTAAGTATATTTATTTAGGTTTATTAATAAAAGTAAATTTTTGTAAAGAAAGAATAACATGAGAATGCACAGGCAGGGATACACAGGCAGGGATGCCTGTGCTACGAGAGTGGGTTGCTAGAAGCTGAAGGTGGTTCGCAGGGCGCCTATAACAGTGGAATCGTTATTACTGTTGTGGTCGGGCGCCGTTAACCAAATGACACCAGGAGTAATGGTGATGTTTTCGGAAACTTGATATTGATAAAAAGCCTCGATGTGGTAAGAGGTATCTTGGTCTCTGGTTAGTCCATCAATCGTTGAACGTGTAACTCTCGGTTCCATACCGAATATAATGCCTGCTAAGTTACCTTTTTTACCAAAATCGGGTAAGCCTAGTGTAACAGCCCAGTTCCAAATCTCAGCGCTTCCACGGTCTGGAAAAGCTGCTGTAGTTGCCATGTTACGCGCATTACTGTAACCTGCCCAACCGCCTAAGACAATTTTGTCGCTGATACCTATTGATGCTTGTACACCATAAGAACTTGTATTAAATGGCACTTCGTCACCAAGTACTGTTGTTCCATCTAATGGCGAGGCGACATTTAAAGTCGCAGCATTACTACCTGCAAGAAACGGTTGCCTATAAGCATTTATGTAAGTAAAACCAACACTAATACGTTCACTTGGTTTTACAACTAGCTGTGCAAGAGCTGCATACGAACCGTCAAATAATCCATTTTTGGGTGTGGGGTCGTTGTTTGCCCCTGCCAAATAACCCAACGATAGTGTTAAAAAGTCACCAAAGTTTTGATTAAATGCTGCTCCGGCGCCGTTTACTTGGTAATAAATTGGGTTACGAGTACCGAAGCTCGATAAGGCGCCATAGCTTCCATCTCCATCAAATATATTGAGCGTGTTCGTCACATCGTCAGCGGCGCCTGCATTGGCTATTAATTTTATCTCTGTATTTTCACCAGGATTAAATGCGTATACGAGCGCATCGAGAGAAACATTATTATTACCGTCTTCTCCGACAAAGAATAAATTACCTTCGGGAGTACCAATGTCGGGACCTAAAATATTGTTTGCTTGGAGTCGTGTCAGCAACTCATCTTTACCCGTAAAACTAGTGACGAATTCAACACGAGTACGGGCGCCAAAAGTAGTGTTGTTATCTGTGGGACGAACACCATTGACATTATCACCACTAAAAACATCGCTGAACACTGCAACTACTGACCCTTGTAGTTTGGTTGTAGTTGAGAATTGATTTGCCTCTAATTCAGCTGTTTTTGCTTCAAGCGTATCAACACGTCCCCGTAACGTCGCAAGTTCTGCTTTGAATTCTTCTTGCAGTCTAACTATTACATCTAAATCTTCTTTTCTGACCAAATCTGCCGTAGCAGTTGCAATCAGTTCATTAACTCTATCCAAACAGGCATTTAAACCTGCCGCAAATTCATATCGTGTTAACGCGCGGTTCCCACGATAAGTCCCATTCGGATAACCCGCTATACAACCGTAACGTTCTACTAACGACTGTAACGCTTGGAATGCCCAGTCTGTTGGCTGTACATCCGAGAACTGCGATACCGATGTTACTTGCGACATATCTTGCGTTGGAATACTTCCAGTTAGTTCTACTGGAGTTGCTATTTGAGATACTTCGACTTGCTGCAACTGCTTGACTTCTTCCCCAAACGCAGTGGAGTTCATGGCTAAGACTGTAGCCAAAGCAACAGGGCTAGCTGCTCGAAACCAGATATTTTTCACGTTTACTCCTCACACAATTGCTAATTACTACTAATACTACTATTAAGTTGTTGAATTAAATACAAGAATAAGTAGTTACGCAAAATTAAATATATATCTTTTTTACTATAAGCACTACTGAACACAGAATTCAGGAGTATATAATTTATTTTGCACAAGCACTTATTTGCATAGGCATTATCAAGTTTTAACCAATACTTATTGGTTTACTTAATAAAAAATCTAGATTCTTAACCTCAACAATGTCATAACTGTGTCAACTTAATGCAATTGTGACTAATTGCAATTGACATTAGTACCGACTTTTAGTTACAATATGAACAAATAACGAGAATCATTATCATACTATAGTAACTTAATTGTCAAGAAAAATGTGGCTTGAGGGTAGTTTGTGTTTTATGGAATGTAATAAGGCGCCAAGAAAATTGTACAAGATAAGTAGCAAAAGCAGTAGCAAGGTTAAAGGGGGCGCGTCGCTGTTAGCGTTATTGGTACTGCTGACTACAGCAGCTTGTGGTCAAACCAATAATAACCAAGTAACTACAGAGACATCACCTCCAACGACTGCAACACCAACACCAGACCCAGGAAAACCCAAAATAAAGGCAGTAGCAACATTTTTACCGATGTACTGGTTTACAAGAGCAGTTGCTGGGGATGTAGCAGAAGTGGAAATTTTAATTCCACCTGGTACAGAAGTACATGATTACCAGGCAACACCAGAAAACGTTAAAGCTATTGCAACGGCAAACGTTTTGATAAAAAATGGATTGGGGTTAGAAGAGTTTTTGGAAGATACAGTCAAAAATGCTCAAAATGCCAATTTAAAGCAAGTTGACGCAAGCAAGGGTATTAAAGCATTGGGTGAAATTTCTCCAGTTGTGGAACCTGTTAAAGGAAAAGGACACGACCACGACCATGACCACTCAGCAGGAAACCCCCATGTTTGGTTAGACCCAGTATTAGCAAAACAGCAAGTTACCAATATTCGTGATGCATTAATTGTTGCTGACCCTAATAATAAAGCAACGTATGAAGCGAATGCAGCAGCTTATATAAAGCAACTTGATGATTTACACAATGAGTTTCAACAGACATTACAAAAAACTCCTAACTGTACTTTTATAACTTTCCATGATGCTTTCCCGTATTTAGCACAACGGTATGACTTAAAGCAAGTGGCCGTAGTAGAAGTACCAGAAGACCAACTGGCGCCTGCTGATGTACAAAAGGTAGTGAACACAGTGAAAAAGTATAATGTGAGAGCGTTGTTTAATGAACCGGGAGTTGATAATAAATTACTTGCGAGCTTATCTAAAGATTTGAATTTAACGCTTCGTGAAATTAATTCTTTAGAGACGGGTGACAAAGACCCTCAGAATTATTTCAAATCGATGAGAGCAAATTTAGAAAATTTACAGTTGGGTTGTAAGTAACTTATATATACGTACACAACCATAAATTGACAGGAACAGCCATTTTCTTTATTTATGGTTCGCTCCGAAGTTTTTTGACATGACTAGAAGCAACCATAAATATTTCGCTTCATCAAATTTATTTTTGTCTACTTTCAAGTAGTAGTAGGGTGGGCAATGCCCACCTTACTGTGTTCTTTTAGTTATAGTATTTATTGGTAATGATAAGTAATATCCCTATTCTTCAAGTCGAAGGTTTAACTGTTTATTTAGGAAAATATCTTGCGCTTCGCGATGTTTCGTTTCAACTTGAACCAGGAACTAATACCGCAATAGTTGGGCCAAACGGCGCCGGAAAAAGTACATTAGTACAAGCAGTTTTAGATTTAATTCCTCGTAGTAGCGGTAATGTTCAAATTTTTGGGCGCCCAATTACACGCTTAGGGCATTTACGGCAACAAATTGGATACATGCCACAAAATTTTATATTTGACCGCAGTTTTCCAATTTCGGTGTTTGAGTTGGTTGCTTTGGGGTGGACAAAAAAGGGGGAAAGAGCAAATAAACTTGCTGCTGTTGAACAAGCTTTAGTGCGAACTGATGCACTACATTTACGAAATCAAGCCATTGGGACACTAAGCGGAGGACAGTTTAAGCGGGTATTACTAGCTTACTGTTTGGTGGCGCCGCGTCAGCTATTGGTTTTAGATGAAGCTTTTGCTGGAGTTGATGCACAGGGAACAGCAGAATTTTATACTTTACTCAATCAAATCAAACAAGAACAGGGTTGGACGATTTTACAAGTTTCTCACGATATTGATATGGTGAACCAAAATTGTGACCGTGTTATTTGTCTTAACCAGACAGTTGTTTGTAGTGGTACGCCTGAATTTGCGCTGTCACAAGAAAACCTTCTGGCTACATATGGCCCGTCTTTCACTCGCTATCACCATCAGCATTGATAATTGATAGATAATTTGGGGTTGGGTTGTCACCCAACCTACGGTAAAGATTTTTACAGATAGGTAAACTTTTTATACCAAATGTAAATAAATAAAAATATAGCGGTAATTTATAGCCTGATGTATTAAAAGAATCTTGTGAAATGTATAATGGGTGACTCAATTGGTGACTCAATTGGGCATTCACGAGATGGGCGCACTACTTTTAATGTGACTTGCGTAACTTTGATGTTTTTTGGTTAAATCAGCAATAAAGTTTTTTTAATACGTGGTTGTATTAAGTTCCATATCGGCTATTAGTTCAAAATTAACGTTTGAAAGTGAAAGAGGAGCGACTGTAAGGGTGGCTGATAAAAAGGGTTCTTTATCCGCGTTGGCGGTATTGCTAATATTGAGTGCTAGTGTACCAGTAGCTACTACTACTCAAATTTCTCCTACTGTGGCTCAATCTTCGACACAGGGAACTTTCCCATTGCCGAAAACAGTTAAAGACGGAACAGTGGTACGCATTAACGGTTCGAGCAGCATGGCGAAAATTAATGATGCTTTAGCCAAGAACTTTAAAACTCAGTTTCCTAAGACCGATGTCAAGACTGCCTACAATGGAACTGATGCAGCTTTGAAAGTAGTTTTAGATGGTAAAGCTGACTTAGCGTCTATTGGTCGTCCGCTAACTGATGCGGAAAAAGCGAAGGGTTTGGTTGCTGTACCTGTGGCACGTAATAAAATAGCCACATTTGTCAGCAAAGATAATCCGCTGAAAGCGAGTATTACAATTAATCAGTTTGCTCAAATTTTTCGGGGGCAAGCAACTGACTTGTCGCAACTCAAATTAGGTAAAGGAAAAATTCGCTTGGTTGACCGTCCGGAAACTAGCGATACTCGAAAAGCATTTCAAAATTATCCAGTATTTAAGAACGCACCCCTCAAAGCTGGCGCCAATGCGGTAACGGTAAAAGAAGATAGTACTGCTGCTGTAATTAAAGCATTGGGTAAAGATGGTATTGGTTATGCAATTGCCGACCAAGTTGTGAAAAATTCCAACGTGCGAGTCGTGCCAATGCACAATGTTTTACCAACAGACCCACGCTATCCTTTCTCACAACCTTTAGCATACGTATACAAAGGTGAAAAACCAACGCCCGCAGTACAAGCGTTTTTAGGTTTTGCTTCTTCTAGTCAAAATCAAAAAGTTGTCGAGCAAGCAAGAGTAGCTACTGTAGTTGCTCCCCAAAATGCACCAGCACCAAAAGAGACTGCGGCAACTCCCAACCAAGCAAATACAAATCAAGATACCACTGTCGCTAATGCACCCGGCGCCGTTACAGAACCAACACCCGTATCATCAGATAAAGATTTCCTTTGGTTATTACCACTTATAGGAATACTTGGAGGTGGACTTTGGTGGTTAACGAGAAAACCTGATAGTACACCTGTTACGCCTGTTGCACCTGTTACACCTGTTACACCTGTGGTGCCTGTGGCTAAACTAGGTGAAAGTCGGATGATTTTAACACCGCGTAATACTCAAAGCGCATATGCATATTGGGAAATTCCTCATGATGTCCAAGAAGATTTGCGACGACAAGGTAGACGTGGTTTAAAAATGCGTTTATATGATGTTACTAATACCGATACTGATTTACATCCTGCCACACTCGTCCATGAATTGAATTGTGTAGAACGCGAACCAGATTTACACGTTCCCATTCCAGCAGCAAACCGTGACTATTATGCTGAAATTGGTTATCCTACAACTGATGATGGCTGGTATAAAGTCGCTAGTTCTCCGCAAGTTCGTGTCGCAGCAGATATGGAAGCTCCAGTGGCGCCAACGGCAGAACAGTTACAAGCAGCATCGCTATGGGGTAATGATAATCAAAACGATAGTATACCAGAAAAAGCTGATAATGCGGTAATGGGTTTAGCTGGCGCCGCCGCCGCATCAGGAGCGGGATTATTAACTCTACTCAATATAAATCGTCAGTCGCAAACCGAAATTCAAAAGCCAAGTAATGCTGCAAGTGCTGTAGATATTCTAGATACAGTGAATACTGTAGAGGATACAAATTCCATAACAAATTCCACAAATGTGGACAACGGGCAAGTAATTCTTGTACAGCGCACCAAAGACGAAGCTTATGCTTACTGGGAAATACCAGCCGAGCGCAAAGCAGATTTTATCAAACTTGGTGGACGTAAACTTGGACTTCGCCTTTACGATGTTACAGACGTAGTAAATAATACAGATGTAGCCGATATTAATTTAAATGGAATTGAGCCAGTAACGCAGTACGAATGTAGTGTAAACAACGATTTGCACATTCCAATTCCACAAACCAACCGTGATTATGTCGCACAGCTTGGTTATATTCGAGACGATGGTAGCTGGCTAAAAGTTAAAACATCGGAGCCTGTGAGAATATCATCTTTGCCGCCAGTTTTCGAGTCGGATACTAATGATACAAGCGATATAAGTGAAGGCGCCGTTGTTGAAATATCACCGAGAGCAAACATAGTAGAAAATGGCACGAATGGTACTAAGACTACTGTTAGTTGGTTCGATAGAGCAGCACAAATAGGTAGTGCTGTTGCGGGTGTGGGTGCAGTTGCCGTAGGAAGCGTCACTAAAGCTTTCGACCCTAATGGGAACAAAGAAACCAAAGAAAAAAAAGACACCAACGAAAATTCGTACACGCTTGGTAATGGTAACAGGCGCCTAACATTAGCAGCCAAAACATGTCAAATAATACTTGTGCCACGTAACTCTCAAAATGCTTATGCATATTGGGAAGTGTCACCCGATTATAAACAAGCCGCGCGTGACCAAGGTGGGCATAGATTTATATTACGAGTCCACGACTCAACAAACTTAGATATCGACTATCAACAACCGCACGCAACTCAGGAATACGCTTGCGACGAAAACGATTTTGATAAGCACGTCAACATTCCTGTTAGTAACCGCGACTATATTGCCGAAGTTGGCTACTACACCCCAGAAAACCGTTGGATACGTATTATCCGGTCTTTCCACGTTCGTGTGCCAGCAAATTAAATAGTTTTAATCAGGAGATAACCATGAGTATGTTTTTTGATGTATTAAGCGCAATTAATAATCCAGACTCCTCGGCAAACGTGCCGCAACTTGCTTCAATAATGAACTCAGTTCAAAGTTTGACAACCAACCGTGGAATGCAGCCGAACCAAGTGCAAAGCATGGTATCAATAGTTGGTAACATGATTCGTCCGGTTCTTAAACAGCAACAAACAACAATTGGTACTGGTCGCTTAGAAAACTTAATTAGTCAAGTAGTGGCCAGTGGCGCCTCTGGTAGTTCATTAACTTCGCTACTATCACCGCAGTTAATGCAGCAAATTAGCGAAACTGTTACAAAGCAAACAGGTATGAGTCCCAACCTTGTACAGTCAGCTTTACCAACAGTCGTTTCTACAGTATTGGGAATATTGCAAATGGGCGCCCCACAAACAGGCGCCTGGGGTAACTCAAACCCCCTACTAAACTCATTCCTCGACAGCGATGGAGATGGGGACACTGATTTGGGTGATGTCGTGAAATTCGCAAATCGTTTCCTCAATCCAAACGCGGCGTAAATGTTAAGAGTTAGGAGTTAGGAGTTAGGAGTTTGCCTAATTCCTAACTTTTTTTTGTAAACCCCTTGTAATTTCTGTCCACTGTGCTAATATAAATTGTCGTAGATGACTTGGGTCGATGTCCGAGTGGTTAATGGAGACGGACTGTAAATCCGTTGCGAAAGCTACGCTGGTTCAAATCCAGCTCGGCCCATGTTCTACTAAGTTTGAGTGTTGATGTTTGAAATCGAAAGTTTACTACTCAGCACTCAGAACTTTTAACTCATCACTAAATATACGCCCATGTAGCTCAGTGGTAGAGCACACCCTTGGTAAGGGTGAGGTCACGAGTTCAATCCCCGTCATGGGCTTACTAAATTTATAATTATGTGCTAAAAAAAGCTTGGATATGTCATTCTGAACGAAGTGAAGAATCTCTAAGATAGTTTGTTTTGTAAATACTAACTGAGTAGGTATTGTAAAAGTATAGGTCAGGTGCCTATCTAAACAATTCTCTGATTTTCTGGCTTTAGGATGATTTTATACTAAAAACTGGCTACAGCTTTACTTTTAATAAGCTTGGAAATCTTAAAGATGCTTCGTTCCTCAGCATGACATTGGTACCTGAGCATAACATTCGTTCGTCACCTTGGTAAGGGTGAGGTCACGAGTTGAATCCCCGTCATGGGCTTACTAAAGAAGGTTCCCGATATATTTCGGGGAACCTTGTTCTATTAGTATTCTTAACCTTATTGGCTATGAGCATAAGGAATAATAATATCAGGATAACCAGGATACACAACAATAAACCGTTCGATACCGATATCCAAGTTTGACAGTGCCGAAGCTTCCTTGAATATGGCTCTTCTAGTATCTGGGTTGACACAACGCATGTACAAAGTGTTATACTTTGGGTCAAATTTAAGTTGACAAATTCCCCACCACGGAAATTTGTGAGTAAGGAATTGAGAAATTATTAATAACGGACTCATTGCCTCAGCATCTCCTAGCTGACCTCAAGTATTAGCATTCCAATATCCGCTTTCAAGATTCAGAATAAACACTTAACAATATGTTACATCATTTTTCCAAATCTTTGTTGCATTATCGCTGATGCTTGTATCTAGAGTTGTGTTTTTTTAAATTTAGAGACTTTATATACTTGTCTCCAATATATTAAGTAATCTATACTTACACAGGACTTACGCAAAAATCCTAGAAACCTGGTTTCTTGGTCGATAATTTATAATAAAAACGACGATTTTGGGTAGAAACCAGGTTTCTGTGCTAAGTTCTATTACAATCAGAATCGCATTAAATCCGCAATTCATACTTTAGTTTTAAGATTTTTTTTAGATATTGGCATCTATCAAAAGTAGTTAGAGATAGTACAGTTTATGCTCCTACTAATTATACAGCTAGATGTATGTGTAATTTGTAAAGTCGTGCCAAGCATGTTTTTAGAGAAATTACTTAAAATTCACATTGATGTCATAACTACTTCATGTAAAATTTAGTATAATTACAGTAATGCAAACATTGAGTTTGCTCCTCACACCACACGCCCTGCTTCCTTGTCTTTAGATGAGGGAGCTTTTTTATTTGACCGACAGGCGCCTGCATAATACTATATGGCAGTTGTGCATCTGTCCATTGATACAAGTGGTTGGAGGAGCGGTAATTGTGCAGTTTTCTTGGATATACAGAAGAGTATTAGGGACATTTGAAGAAACTGCCTGTATGAATATACCAGAGGGTATTAGATAGCGTAGCTTTGATATATAAGAATAAAAAATTAGTGAGTGAGAAACAGCGCTATGGTATCAATGTTGCAGTCGAAGCCGTCTCAAACAAGCGAATATCAACAACCTTTACCTGAATTAACAGAAGCGACCATTAAGCGTGCAGGTGAGGGTGTAGCGTATGCGCGTTGTGCAAAAAGCAACAAGATGATAGAACAAGCGCTGTCATCACAAGAAAATGCAATCTTCTCGGCCTGTGAAAATCGTATCAGTGGAAAAATTCGCCGTGCGGTGTTACGTGGGCTAATCCATACATTATTTAAGGTCAAAGTTGAAAACCCCGAAAGAATACCCGACACCCCAGTACTGTTTGCAGCTAATCACCTCAACCACATCGACCCGTTTCTGTTGCTATCGGAATTACCAGCAAAGCCATACTTTCATATCTTAGGTGACGCACGCACACTATATAATAGTGTATGGAAAAGATTATTATTGCACTTTGCCAAGGGAGTAATTCCATTAGATAGATTATGGAAAGAAGAAATAGCGGTAATCGAAGCAGCAAAAAACGGACGTGAAGACTTAGCTGCTCTCGCTGCGGACATTGAAAAATACGTTCCCAAGGGTAATTCTATCGAGTCAATGCGAAGACTAGACCGTATTGTTTGCGGTATTTTTGCACGTAATGAAAGTGTAATGCTATTTCCTGAAGGTAAACTAGGCGCCGTCGAAGGTCAATTATTACCCTTAAAAAGAGGCGCCGTAATTTATGCACTACGTTCAGGTGTACCAATTTTACCTATAGCATTAATAGGAACAAAAGACCTATTTTTCCGCAAACAGTTAACAATCAGAATTGGCGAACCTATCATATTACCTCAATGTACCCGTCCCAAATCACAGCAAATACAAACAGTCATCGACGAATTACAACACAACATGCAAAACTTACTACCTAAAAATTACCAAGAACCGGATGGCGCCAAACTTGGACGCAACTTCCTAAACCATTTATTCTGGTAAAACCCAAGAAACCAGGTTTCTAAATTTCATTAAGGATTACAATACATACATTGACCTGGGTCAGCAAACTCGGCGCCATCCGGATACAACTTATTTTCCTTATACCCACACTTTTTACATTGGTAAACAACAGATTTGGTTAAAAGTGTTGGTGCATAGCATAATTCACAAGGTAAACCCTGAATTCGTTGAGTAACATCAAAACCAGGCGCCGAACATTGAGGACAACAGCTATTTATTTTACTAATTAAATTACGAGTAGCTTTTTCAATATTCTTCATTCGCGTCGGGTTGTACATTGCGCGCATATCTGTTTCAATATGTGCTTTGCCGGTAGTAGTTAGTACAAAATTTACAGCTTCGGTTAGTTTATCTTTGGTATTAATACCTTTAAACACTTCACTACTATTCTTAGGATTTTCATCAAACATCACAATTAAGCGATGCTCTGGAAAACCAACTTTATTGGCAAATTCAAAAGCTTCATCAACACTACGAATAATTTTATAACTATGATTAGTATCGATTGAGAACTCTTCGCCAATAATTTCTAAATCATGAGTTTTATCAATAAAAATAACTATTTCGCGATTGCTAGAAATATAAGGTAAGCTAGGATGCGGCGCAAAACTTCCTTCACTTGCTACAGCAATTGTTTCACCTGTAATTTCTAATACTTCAAGAGCTTTAATACGAGCAGCTTCTATTTGCGTGCCTGGTCGTTTAACTTCACGAGTAAAAGTACCGAATGTATCGGTATTAAAATTAGCTGGCACTATGACTTTTAAGCCTAATTCCTCTAAAATAGGCGCCATGACTTGCTCTTTTTGATGCATGGTTGCTAGTACAGCTATGCGGTTGGTAAATAATGATTGTATTAGCATTTTTACTTGTATCTCTCTGCGCTCTCTGTGCCTCTGTGGTAAAAAATTTTTATCTTACCACAGAGACGCAGAGGACACAGAGGTAAGAATTAGATAGTAGAAAGAAAAGGGATATTATTAGCAACTGTATCATTAACAATAATACCTTGTTGTTCCGCCCAATATTGACTTAAAAAGTGAATTTGTCGTAAACCCACAACTAAATTCAAACCTGGTATAAATATCCACCAAACAACTAACGGTTCTTTCATGCCAGCTTCGCGGTATAACTCATTTACATCTCGATACAAACGAAACTGCACAATATATATCCAAGCAATGCCCAGAAAAGAAAACCAACCAAACCATCCTGGTACATCTGGGTCAAATATACGTAACAATTGCGGCACTGCTACACCTAAAACAAACGGCGCCATACAAAGCGTACCCGACCAACCGCTACCCTTATAATTACGCAGTTCTTCTTGAATAATCCATTTGTACCAACCGTAGTACAACATCAACGTAACTACAGATAATGATATTACTTTCCACAAAGGACGAGGTGTCCCCAAAGGTTTATCGGACATACTTACGCCAGAGATGTCAAAATTAAGGTTTACATTTCTTAATGTATGACATTTTGAGAGTAAAGAGTGCTGAGTGCTGAGTGCTGAGTTAAGAACTATAAATTATTACTCAGCACTCAGCACTCATAACTTTTAACTTTGTCTAGGTTTGTAGTTGTTGGGTACTAGCGACTTGAGCTAATTCTTTTTCTTTATCAAGGCGCCGTTTACGAGCGTAAAGTTGGATAGTAACAGCCATGAGAACAACTAGTCCAAAAATTACCCAGACGGTTGTATCTGTAGGTAGGCTGTTTTTGAACACTGCAAGTAATACAATAGCAACTAGTAAAAGCGTAGGCGCCTCATTTAGCGCGCGCATTTGTTTACTCGTCCACTTACAGGTACCCGCTTCGAGTTGCTTCATTAAGCGTTTGCAGTAATGGTGATAGCCTAATAACAAAACAACAAAACCAAGTTTGACGTGTAACCAAGTTTGGTGTAGCCAGTCAGGTTGAGAAACCAGCAACCCAACTGCACAAGCGACAGTCACCAACATTCCAGGAGTCGTGATGATATTGTAGAGACGCTTCTCCATGATTTGATACTGTTTTTGAAGTATCGTTTTTGCTGGTTCTGGTTCTTGTTCAGCCTCAATATGGTAAATGAACAAACGTACTAAGTAAAATAACCCAGCGAACCAAACGACGACACCAATAATGTGAAATGCTTTAAACCAGGAATAAGCCATTGAATCGTAACCTGCCTTTGTTAATTCGCTCGTACATGAGCCACATATCCTATAGATAACAGGTTACACAAAAACATCCCTACAAATCATGGCTGTTTAAATTCGTTACCAATAAATCCACCACACACCATCCACGCAAACCCCATGACCTTGAAGGGTGACTCGCGCATCGCTTTGTTGTACAGTGCTAGTTGGTGCGATTTGGTGCATTGTATGTCCAGAATGCATTACCATTTCTCCAACTTTGTAAGGATGATAGTTTTGACTACGAAATCGAGGAATTAAATCCCAATCGAGTTGGTTATATTGTCGAATATCTAGATACTCTATATAATTAATATCGCAAAGATTTAAGCCTCCACCACTGGCTGGTAGTTGAATTGGTAGGGTAAAAGATAAACTTTGGCTAAAATCTATATTTTCTGGTTTATGCCAAGCTAAATATTGATACTGTAAATCAAAGTGCATTGAAGCTACAGGTAAGGTGGGAATAGCAGTAGATAACCAAATATGAAATCCTGGGTATGCTGCATCTTCTCGATATTTAACTTCGGCGCCGAGTGTAGTTTGGAGATATTCTTTAACTAAATTATACAGACAACCGAAATGTTTACGCAAGATAAGATTATAACGACTAGCTTTTTGAAAATAAGTATCTTGAGTGTCTTTAAACTCACCGCAGTCTAAATAACTAGCAGCACCCAAGGTAGCAAATATATTATCACTACTACCGCGCACGAGCCAATGTTTTTGTAGAGCTTTAATATCTGAATATATACTGGCGCCTTGTTGTGCGGTAATTAATTGATTAGGATTTGATATAGAAGTTGTTGGTATTAATTTAGTTTTTGGAGTGAGATAATCTATAATTAAATCAGTAATTTGACCTTCACAACGGCGGTCATAACCATCATAACCTGGCATTGGGTTAGCTTCTAAGCACCAATATTCACCTTCGGGAGTGAGTTTAAAATCCCAACCAGCAAAAACTAAACCAAAAGCTTTTGTTGCTTTAATAATTTTTCTTGCTAAATCTGAAGGAATTTGATGATTAGGAAAATGTTCGGCTAATTGGTAATCGAGACGATAATCAACGGTAGGACATTGAATAAGTTCGGCTTGATAATTATCGCCCACTACATGAACTCGCACATCCGAACCAAGAATAAATTTTTGTAGGTGAACAGGCCCTTGAGTCGGATGAAAATCTTTAAATTCCTCTTGTTTAACAATGCGACTATTCGCGCGTATTCCAGAAATTGGTTTTACTATTGCTTGTTGCGAACTTACAAATTCTGCTAATTTAATTGGATTAGAGCTAGTTATACTCGGAGCTACCTTAAGTCCATAATATTGTAATGATAATTCGTGTAGCGGCTTGCTGCTATTATCACCGCGACAGTTAGGACGATTAATAACTTTTCCAGGAATTTGTTCTAACCAAGCTGTTAGAGCTACAACTAAACCCTGCCATCGGTGGGCAAGCACTATATCTGACTGTACAGAAGCAAGGTTGATGATTCGACAATAATATCCTGCATTTGGGTCAAGGTGGTAGGTAGTGGCGCCGCTTCTAATCCAACTATTACCATCTACAGGTAATTGTATCGACCAATCCCCCTCAGTAATCACTTCGCGTAAGTTAATTACTTCTAGCTCAATTCCTTTACTAGTAGCTAGTTTAACGAAATAACAAAAAGTGCGGTCACTATCTAGACCGATTACATAGATTTTTGCCATAATACCTCGTATAAACTATGTGCAAGTTCTGACCAAACTAATTCGACTTGTTCCCAAGTGGGGAAACTTTCTACCCGTGCTATCGCTGCTTTTTGTAAATTTGGCTCAATACTCCAAATCACCACACCAAAATTTAAATTTAACTTTCGCAATAAACTAATACTTCGGTCTTCTAAATTTAAATGTTCTAAAGGTACTTGAGTAGAACGCCAAGCTTTGTTTGCCAAGACAACAACAATCTCATAGTCGGCGCCTGCTATAGTTGAACGATAACGATAGGGGCCACTTCCAGAAAGAACTTCACCAGCTACAGCACTTTCATAAGTTCCTAAATCTTGAACGTACCATTGTTGTTCGGGTACAAATGAAAAAGATTGTTTTTGATGACAAGTAAATATCTCTTGAGTATCGGGAATTAAATCAGCACGAACTTGAGTCAACACACTAGAACTTGCAATTTGTCCCCACATATTGTGAGGTGTAGGACGATTTAACATCGGCGCCTGACTAGCAGTTGCAACAGCCCAAAGAGTTGATAGAGCTTCCTCGTACTGAAAAGTATCATCAAAATTCTTCCGTATTAAAGACGGGGAAACAGTACGAATAATCATCGGTAAATCGGGACTAACGCTGACTTTTCCATTGATTATTTCTAATGTGAATAATTGAGATGCTGATAAAACATCTAAAATAACTACATTTTTATTCAAAGCAGTAAAAAAATCAACGATAGATTGCGCTAATTTATCTTCCGCTTCACCAATAATTAATAAATCCATTTCTTACCTCTTTAATGTAATATTCTCTATGTCATGCTGAACGTAGTGAAGCATCTGTGTGTATTCTCAATTTATTAAAATCCCCCCAACCCCCCGCAAATTCGGGGGGCTAAGATTGTTAGAAAATTGGTTGTTTGCTCTTTAAAAGTTGACCAGGAAGTTGATTGCGAATATTTCCTCTAATAACTGGATTAATCCTTTCATCTCCAGGTCTGTAAATACCTCCACAGTTACCGCTTTCACAAGATTCTTTACCGTCTTTTGATTCTTTTTTCTTGTCGTCGCTGGCTTCTTTTCCAGTACCGCCATCTTGTCCATTAATTTTGATAGGATTAACTTGCTGTAATCCACCTAATGAATCGTAACGCTGATTTATATCTATAAATGGAGCATTATGCTTCATTACTCGACTAGGAACTTCTGCTTTTACAGGGTGTACATTAGCCACTAAAACAGCAGGAATAGTTAGACCCAAAAGGAAAAGAAATTGACCTTTAAAGTGAGACAATTGAATTTTCATAATATTTAAGGTTTGTTTATGTTGATAATGAAGGTATAAGCCATATCTTGGCGCCAACCCTCATTGCTTTCTAAACCTTCATATGTCTGGTGAGGATACTTTATGCAGTTTAGTTAGAAACCGGGTTTCTTGGCATCTTAATAATGTTTAATTGCGTACTCTTCAACTTTCCCTGGAATATCCTTCCAGTTATTTAAACCTAATTTGAATACCAAAGCGCGTACTTGTTGCCGTAGCTGTTTACGTAGTTGCTCTTTTAACTGCCACCCAGACGGCGCCTCACTGGTATAAAGTACATCAATAGCTTGTGCGGTAGCTTCGAGTTGAATATTATCTTCGTTTTGAAACGCTTCTAATATTTTGAGAATGCCGTAAGCATTTTGATTTAAGCTTGTATTGGTATGGGCGCCTTCAGATGCTTGCATATCACGAATAATTTGTTCGTATTTTCTGAGAGTTTCGGCGCCTTGAATTTGTTTTTGTTCAAACTGGTTTAATACTTCTTTGACTCGCTCAGAGAATGTAGCATAATATAATTCATTCTCATCAAGCTTTTTCTGCATAATTTGAAGTAGTTCAGCGCTTTTACGTACTACAGCAATTTGAATATCTTTATCACTACTACTAAAATCTTGCCAAAATTCTGGGTCGTTGATGTCGTGTAGCTGACATAATGTCGTTATTCCCGTGATGGTTAGATGTTCTGAGAGCATTTCTCTGATTTTGGCACTAACATCACGTCTGAGTGTTGACTCACGTTTCTCGAATGTCAGCGTTGCTAAAGGTAAAAATCCTGCAATCCATTTTAAATCATCTTTGTAGTCAAGAATGAATGGGTCGGGACTTAGAGCATCGTAAGCTTTTATAAAATCTTTGGATAGGCGCCGGAGGGTATACCATTTTTCCTCATTGCCTAAATTTTGAATAAGGGTGTCATATGAAACGCGGATGTCGGGTGTACGTTTGGTTTGATAAGTTCCTTTTTTCTCACCTACAGCAAAAGAAGTAGGAAGTGATATTTCTGCTGTTTTCAGAAATTTTGTTAATTGAGTATGAATGTTTTTAAATTGGTTGCGCTCTACTTCCAAGTCTACCAAAGCGTTTCTAATATCAGCGGCTCGATAAGTGGCAAGGGCAGAGCTAAGATTTTTGGTGACACCAATATAATCTACAATTAAACCAAATTCTTTGTGTGTACCATAAACGCGGTTAGTACGCGCGATTGCTTGTAATAGGTTATGCTCTTTTAAAGGGTTATCGAGATACATGACGCTTTCTCTTGGTGCGTCAAACCCAGTAAGTAGTTTATTGCAGACGATGAGAAAATGTACAGAAGGCGCCTCACCGTTTAGAACTTTGGCTTCATATTCTGTATCATCCCCAGTAAACTTTCTAATTGCAGCAATTTCCCCATTCTTATCAAGAGCATATTTTACCAAGTCTTGGCGAAGCTTATCTATATATATATCTTCGCTAGGTTTACCGTCTTCTTGGTTAGATGAGTAAATTGGGATACTTATGGCATCCGCCCAAATAATAGCTGTTTCTTTATCTAAACCTTGTTTTTGGAGGCTTTTGGTGAGAATTTTATTTAACTCACGCTTGTATAAAATAATTGCTTCTCTATCAATAACAACAATTTGTGCTTTAAACCCTTGCGGCGCCCCATGAGCAGAAAAATGCGCCCAAATATCGTATGCTAAGAGTTCGATACGTTCGCGGTGTTTGACTAAATCATCAACCTTAACACCGCGCGCTTTGATTTTGTTAACAACTTCTTCGGGTTCATGAGCAAACCAGTTATCAAATAGAATATCAAGTTTCTTCTCATCTATTTGCCATTCAGCTTTACGACTGGTATATCGTATGGGAACAGTGGCGCCATCGGTAACGGCATCATCTATACTATAACGGTCAAGATATCCTTCATTGGGAAGGCTGAAGTTTTGGTAAGTATCTTTATCGGTGGTTTGAATAGGTGTACCAGTAAAACCGATAAAACAAGCATGAGGTAAAGTCTTTTCTAAATAGGCGCCTAAATCTTTCTCTTGAGTACGGTGACACTCGTCTACTAAAATAATCCAATTATGGCTATTAGCTGCTTCTCGTGCAGAACCATCAAATTTAAATATAGTCGAAAGCAAAGTTAAGCCAACAGGGTTACTATGTATAGCTTCTTGTAACGCATTTCCAGAATTTATATTAGTTGGGTTAGGCAGTCCGCAAGCAAGGAAAGTTTTACTAATTTGCTCATCCAAGTCAACGCGGTCAGTCAGAATTAAAATATTCGGATTTTCTAATACAGGAGAATTAATAGTGCGATGAGTTTTGAGCTTGAGAGTAGCAAACACCATCGTTAAACTTTTACCCGAACCTTGAGTATGCCAAATTAAACCCTTGCGATATTTACGTCCTGTAGAGTCTGGTTGAAGAGGCGCCAGTACTCTCTGTACAATCTTGTTAACCGCGCGATACTGCTGGTAACGACATATCTTTTTAGTAACCTTTTGCTCCCGCTTCTCAAAAACAATGAAGTGCGCCAATATATCCAGAAGTCGAGAAGGTTCTAATAAATACCAAAGCTGTTTTTCTAAATCATTGTTAAAGCTTATACCTTCTACTGGGTCATCCTTCCAACTTCCCCAGTATGCAGAAGAGGCATTTGTAGCACCATAAAGAACATTGGCGCCGTCAGTAATAATATTAAAAGCATTGGAATAGAACAACCGAGGAATATCACGTTCATATTGTTTAATTTGTTCAAACGTTTCCCCAGTCTTATCCTTTGCTGTAAATGGCTTCTTCGCTTCAATAACAACAATAGGAATACCATTAATGAAAATAACTATATCCGGTCTGCGCGCGTTTTGAGACTTGACGTAAAATTGGTTAGTGACAGTAAAAGTATTATTTTCAGGGTTTAAAAAATCAATAAGACGAATGGTTTTCTTTGTACTCTCACCAGGGACGTTACGACTATAGTTACCACGCAGTAAATTTGTCCATTGCTCATTATCAGTAACTCGGAGCATATCTTGATAAGTAGCGCGCGCAGCTTCTTCGGGTATTTGGTTAATGCGTTGAATAGATGTAATAAAAATATCGCGGAGAATAACTTCGTTAAGAGTATCGCGTGCTACTTGGTTTTGTTGCGGAGATAGATAAGTGTAACCAAAAGATGTTAAGGCGCCGATACAGGGCTTCTCTACTAAAGTATATTCGTTCGCATAAGTCATGGAAACTGCGGTATCTTTTACAACACATTATAATGTAGCAATTGTAGCACGGGCATCTTGCCTGTGCAGTCATAAATTTTACTACAGAGTAAATCCCCCCCAACCCCCCCTTAATAAGGGGGGGCTTTAAGAACCCTCTCTTGTCCCCCCCCTTAATAAGGGGGGGCTTTAAGAACCCTCTCTTGTCCCCCCCTTATTAAGGGGGGCTAGGGGGGATCAAATTTTATAAGTTACAATAATTATCGATACTTCTCTTTGAATCAGGATAAGTTAGAAATGCCTTTTAGTAGTTATAAAAGTATCAGCGCTGTCGCCAAAGAATTTATCATTAAATATGTACGAGAAAACTTCATTATTGAAACAGAGTTTACAATCAGTCAAACTTTCAGAGACGAACTAGAATTAACATTTAACGAAAGCGTATTTGATAATTCAGAAATAGCGATTTGTGAGAATATAATTTACCCAGTACTAAGAGAGGTCTGGAAACAATACCGCAGTAAATTCCTTTTATGGAGTCACCAAACATTAGTGTATGACGAAAAACTATGTGGTGTCCCAGATTATATATTGGCAAAACGCTCACCCCTTGGAACAGTAGTTTTTGACAAACCGTACATTGTCTTAGTTGAAGCCAAGAAAGAAAGCGACTTTACAGAAGGTTGGGGTCAATGTTTAGCAGAAATGATAGCAGCACAAAGACTAAATACCGAACCAGACGTAATTCCAAATATATTTGGTATCGTTTCTAATGGCGCCATCTGGCAATTTGGTAAACTAAACTCAAACCTGTTCACCCAAAATAAAACTTTTTACACAATTCAGGAATTAGAGCGCTTATTTGCTGCCGTTAATTACATTTTCAAAGAATGCGAATCACAGTTAAATAATATTGCTGGGTAAGTTGCTATGTATGGGACGGGCAGGGATGCCTATCCCACAAGAGATTTAGTTAAATTATTGTAGAACTGCCCCTACATTGGGTCATCTCTACCAATGCCCAATTCTCTGAGCTTATTTTTTACATCTTTCCACTCAGTGCCACAATAATAATATTTTTTGTCTTTAATATCAGCTATATAAAAGCCTTGCTTGCCATTATTAATTAACCGCAGTTGGTTGGCTACCTGCTTCATCGAAGTATCAAATGCAGCAAATAAATCTTCCTGCTCAAGCCAAGGTGCATTAAACAAATTTATAAACGGTTCACCTTTGGTAAAATGCCAAGTCTTATGGCGCCGGACAACTAACCGATAGTAAACAGGATATACTATTGTACTATTTGACATAATGTTATCTTGTGTAAAAAATGTTTATAATTTGAAATTAGGAATAGCCCCCAGAGGCAAGCTAGGGGCTATAAGGTTAATTAGTTACGGTCACTTCCCGGTTCTTCCGGTTCCTCGTCACTCATATCATCCAAGTTGTCTTGGACATCATTGGAATTTATGAGATACAACTCATCGTTCACCATGTCGCGTTTTTCCCATTGTCCAAATAACAAACGGAGAAAAATTCGTACAGGGTTAAAGAACTTTCGATGACCGTTACTTTCTTTACTCAATCATTTACCTCCTTTATTAGTTACGAACTGGGGACAAAATTGTCCCCACTTTTATTTTATAATAGGTTGCATCTAAATTGTTTTTTTAAAGAATAAACTTATATCAACATATAAAAAACATAAACTATCAATCATGAAATTATGTATTAATATAGTTTCTGGCATATTTGAGCTAATTTATTTTTGCTTAGTACCCGTCTTAGTGGCGCCTGTTTCATGTGAATATTATTAAACAAAAGTTGAAAGTGCGCGTGTAAAGCTACGATGATAAGGGAATATGGTTACTTTACGCACACAGTCAAGGGATTATGTGCAAGACCAACTTTAGAAAGTACGCGCGCACTTTCTAAAGCTTTTGAAACAACTTGCATCGGCTGAAGACTACGAACAGGAGTTACTTGAAGAATTACGGCGCCGAAATAGCTCATAATTAATAAGTGTCAGTTTCTCAATCTTTGTAATGGTTATACAAATATGTCAAATCCAGAAAAATATCAACCAACACCAGAACAAATTGCAAAATGGAAAAGACTTCAAGAACTTGATTCAACAGCGTTTGCAGGTATTTTGACAGAAGAGCAACAAATGAAAAATGCCAAAGAACTGCTTGACCCAAACTATTTTGAAAAGAGACTTGAGGAAGTACGCGCTCACAAAGAAAAGCTCTTGAAAAAGCTTGCATCAGCAGAAGAATATGAACAAGTATTAATTGAAGCAATAGAGCGCAAGAAACGTAAAATGGAAAATAAGTTATAGGCGCCATTTTATCAACGCTTATAGAGATGAGAGTAACATCACATCTTAACGTGTCCATTTTTGCCTTTCTTAAAATGCTTTCATTCTAATATCGCTTACTTAAATATAATAATCAAAACGATACGGGTCTTTTCATAATGCAGGCAACCTCGCCATAACCTGGGTTTCCTGCTAGTCCCTGTAAATTATTATGTTCTATGTCTTCATCTTAACCTAGTTTACTTGTCCATTTACCATTGGGCATTTGCCTTGCAACATGCTTTGGCATTTTATTTGAATCACTATATATAGCTATTTTTTGATACCCTTCTTCTAAGTTATCGTCTTGAGTAACTTCATAGCCAAGTGTTTGGAACATCGCCTTAAATGCTTCAAGAGTCTCCTCTCGCAAAACATTTGGAGGCCAGTAGTGTATGTTTTGAGCGTCAGGCCACCACCAGTTTTCGTTATCTTCTGCTGCCCAAGCAACACAATTATAATCAATAGTATCCGGACTTGTGAGTTGATATTCGCACGTAGCTAAAGAGCGGAAAATCACGCTCAATAAATTCCGTTACATAACGAACCCAAGCATTATTACCTAACATATATAACCTTTGTCCCTTCCCCATTTCAACCAAGCTTTAATCATCTCCGAAGTTTTTCCTCTATATTCAGGTGGAACAGGGTCTTCTCTTGTAATAGACTTAAGTGCCCCAAACCATTGCCCGGATTTTTTCTCAAGCTCTCTAAGTAATAACGGTATTGCAGCTTCACCCATACCTATAATTTGTTGGTACGCAGGGTGCATTGACATTTGATTAGTAGAAGATACTCCATGATTTTCTTCACGCCATTGCTTAACAAGTTCTGCAAAAGTAGCTTCTAGCTCTATTTGCTTTGAACTAGTAGTTGATTTATTTTCTGTATCCAATTTTTCCGACAAAAGAGAGCGCTCATCCTCAGAAAGAGCTAAAATAGTTTGTGCCAATGACTCAACTAGTTTGGTATTCATAAATCTTATAAATCTTAAATTGGCTTTAAGGTCTTTAAATCCAATTGTAGCTGTTTAGATGGAAGGTGAGGCGCCTTAAACACGAACACGACCTGTAAGTAAGTCTTGCATTAAACCGCGTTTTGTACTGTTAAGGGCTAAGAGTGCTTTATTTTCTGCGTCTATTTGAAAATCTGCTGACTCAAGACGCTTCACAATTTCAATTTGTTCAGATAAAGATGGCAAAGGTAAAGGTAGTTCACTACACAGTTGAAGAGTTAAATTTTGTTGACTAGTTGTTTTCTTAGACCTGCAAAAAAACCAATCTAATACTTGTGGCGTTTGAAGCCAATAGGCTAAAAATTTTGTATCGTAACACGAAGATGGTCGAAATATAGCAATTGCTTGATTAATATTCCATTCTGCGTAGTCTAAAGGAACTACACTAATTTTTCCTAAAGGTGGTCCAACAATGTTGATTAAGACATCGCCAGGAAATGTTCGCGAACGTTTTAATTCACTAAGATGTATTTTACTGCTTATAAAAGCTGGGCTTGCAGAAAAATTAAGCTTTCCATCAAACGTTAAATTTTGGACTCTAATATAAGGTATATCTCCAAACTCTTTTGATAACTGGTTGTTACGAGGTGTTGTTCCCTTTGTAATTAAATTACAAACTTGTCCTGCTGTTGCTACATCCCAAACTTCCGGAATTTTACCAATCGCGCTATCTTTAAACTTAGTATGACCAATACCGCGCGTGAGGAGTTGCTGGAGTAGTCCCTGCTTGACTTTGTGGGTTTGGTCGATAACTGCTTGGGTCTTGGCGATAGCTTCATCCACACTGCTTAGAATAGCAGCAATTTTCTTTTGTTCAGGAAGTGGGGGTAGAACAATAGGAAATGCACGAACATCTTCTTTAGTTATATTTGGGTCTTTACGGCTACTAGCTGCAATGTTTTTCCAACGCCAACGATTTGCAATCAGCCAAATATTACAATAATCTGGGTTAAGCTTATTTTTATCGACATCTATACAGCAAATAGCTTGGTTTGTAGCTGCTTCAACTTTGAGAATACCAGTTCTACCAATTTGATTGAATCCTCCATACATTGCTACCATTATAGTTTCAGGAGGATTAAGCCTACATGATGTTTGATTTAGTGCTAAGTCAGTAATTCTTTCATCTGTTTCATAAACGTTTGAGCCTGTTAAATTCATAGTTTTTACCCAAGCATAACCGCCGATAGTGCAAAAATAAGATGGATTGCTTCGCAACGGGGTAGAGCCTGATGATAAAGCTGCAACTGAGCCAATGTTTGTAAAACTCCAATCCTCTGGAATCTTGCCAATTTTTGTCTGCTTAAATTTTATATTGCCCTCTTGAACCATATGTTTAACAGAGATTTGTAGTTAGATTTTTTTGCAGGTTAGAAGCTTCTTAATTATGTTCAAAGTTTTCAATATGCTTCATTACGTTCAGCATGACATACTTTTATATATGTATTTCATGTCAATATTTATGATTGCTTGGCGCCATCAAAACTCCCTTAATTTTTACTCTGTGCCCTCTGTGTCTCTGTGGTAAAGATAATTACTTGACCACTGCACAGGCGAGACGCCTATGCTACAAGATATCAATATTATTAACGTTCGATTTTCATTCTGTGGTATAACCAAGTTCCTCCAAAAATTCTAACATTTTTGCTTCGGCTTTATCGCGCGCTTCCATTAAGTCCTTCAAA
>ERZ1066124.437-NODE-437-length-28572-cov-26.922502_pt1 | contig 28572 bp, 19 predicted proteins | sample MGYA00382771_ERZ1066124 | MGnify/ENA primary metagenome ERZ1066124 (study PRJEB33369, sample SAMEA5778354) | biofilm metagenome | biome: Industrial cooling water; feature: Water cooling tower basin; material: Biofilm | place: United Arab Emirates | collected... | reverse complement strand
GCAAATGGCTAAGCCTTTGGCAGTAAAGGGTTTCGGGCACTTGTCGCCCCCTGAACTTTTAGGAAGTAATGAGGTATATTCTGAAGCTTGAAATAATGCTAATAAATCTGATGTGACTTGTTGATATTTCAGATAGTTGGCATATTGTGTTTTAGTTTCTGATTTATCGTAAAGTATATAACTGTAAAAGTCTAATGGTATTTTAATTGTTTCTTTAGCATAGTTACTAGCAGATGCATACACTGCTTTGACAAAATCATCTTCATTAAAGATTTGATTACCATCTTTATCTTTAACAAGACAGATTACATTGATATCAAAACAAGGTATTTCTCTGTCATAACAAGTACGCTTTCTTAAACCAGTAACAATCAAGTATGGTTTAATATCATATTGTTTGTAGATTCTGTTTTTTAATTGGTACTGGATAGCAGCAATTAATTTGTCATAATTACTTGCTAAATTAATTAATGCTTCATTTGATGTATATTCACCATCACAATATTTATCAAATGTAAAGGTAAATCCTTTACAATTTTCTAAACCATATTTATTAATAAATTTATGCATTGATAAATCTATTAATTCTTTTTCCTTTTGTGATAATCCATCAAATCCTTTAGCGGATTTGTTACTACGTGTGTTGTAGTTTGTGGAATAGACCCTATTATCTGTATTCTGTGTTGTAGCGAGAATCTGGTTATCTGCCCTAATTCTCAATGCTGTCTGATGCTGTGACTCTTGCCATTGCTCTTGACGTTCACTGGTATCTGAGTTAGTATGCTTATCTGATGACATAATCATATAAAAAATAAACCCCTAGAAGTTTGGCGACCTCTAGGGATATTTTATTTGTACATTTGTACTAATGGCAAGAGTTACAAATGTTGGTGTTTATGTTAGGTTGGTACTGTTTTCTGTTGAATCTGACTGTACAGTAGAAAAGTAGTTATCTACCGTATCAGCAAGATTTTTAATTGAATGTTTCACGTAATCTTTATCGTAAATAATCTTACGCCAACGGGTTCTAATCCTACCTGAACTTAGTTCTACTTCTATTTCCTTTAAAACTGTATAGCCATCATTAGTTAGCATTAAAGGGTGAAATGGTTCGTAAGGAATTTCTGATAGTTGATTCCAGCGTATCTGCTTAAATTTCTCTAGGGTATCGGGAATGAAACCATTTTTGAGTGATGGTGTTACATTATTCCATTTAGGACGTAATAAGCCTATTAACAAGCTTTCTTCATAGATTAACTCTCTATGTGCTTCCGCTACATCTTCAGTGTCTATCAGCTTGTATGCTGCTATCGCTGAATAATATTTATTCATTGCCTCATTCCATGCCCAATGATTTTTGCAACGTTTAAACATATCTTGTGCTTGACCAACATACAGACAACTAGCATCACTACCACTAAAGATTATGTAGATACCTAGTAATGGTGGGAAGTGTTTAGGGGATGGTATGAAAACATAATCTCTCAAGGTATCTTCTACCAGCTTTGAGTATTCATCTTGTGGAATTGATGGATGGTTAGCACAAGCAATTACTTTCTTTCTAGCTTGTCTCGATGTAGGGATAGCTTGTTTAATTTTTGCTGCTTGTTGCTCTATTAATTCATCTAGTTCATCATTATCTTCTATGACTAGTAAATACGTACCCTTTCTTTTGTCGTTAACTGCACGCTGATATTTAATCTCATGCGCACAAGTAACCTGTTAATAACGATACAAGCTTGTAGGGTTACTGAAGCAAAAGATTATACAGATTCAATACTTGCTCGCTGGTCACTCATTAGTGATTCACTGGTCACTGGTAGAGACAGCAAGGGTAGTTAAAGCTGACAAGGGTATCAAAGCACTAGTAAGGGTATGTAGTGGCTTCTAGGTGCTTATCAGGGTATGTGTAATGTGTAATTACAGATTACACATTACAGTATTACAGGTTAATTACACATTACAGACTGATTACACTTCAATCCTATTACTTGTGCATATTGTCAATACGTACGTCAGTACTATAAAGCTGTAAAGTATATACAGTAATACTTACAGAGATAATCGAATTCTAGACTACTTAGAGCTAATGGGAATACTTTTATACCTTAAGTGATTAAGGCATCTTAGAGGCGATTCTAGCCACTGCTAATGCAATCATGAGAGTCATTATCACTCGCTTATTGACAATAGAGGTAATACATATTCTGTACATTTTGTCAAATGGGAACTTGAGAATTTTTCTAGGGAAGTGGATGAGTACGTATGGTGAGATTGTATTAAACAATTTGATTAATACAATTTAGGTAAATGGATATATTCAGTTAAGGGTAAAAGTGAATTACTTATCACATGTAAGTAATTATGTCAATGAGTATTATGTGAGTAGCTACTATATTAAACAATTAACAAAGAATAATAGCTATGAAAGCAGGATTGAGTATCAAGTGAGTATTTTTGAGAGTTGAATAAGCTGAAAGTATTGATATTGCGTAATATCTTGGCTTCCCGTACAAAAAGCCCATCACCCGTTCTACACCCGCACGATTGTACCAACTGCGATCGAATAGGACAATTTCCCCTGCCGCAGGTAAATGGGCAACATAGCGTTGAAAGTACCACTGCGTCTTTTCCACGTCAGAAGGCGTACCTAAAGCTACCACGCGACAGCCACGGGGATTGAGATATTCAATGACTCGTCCAATTGCGCCTCCCTTGCCCGCTGCATCCCGTCCTTCAAAAATCAGAGCTACCTTTAAACCTTGATGCTTAACCCAGTACTGCAATTTCACCAACTCTGTTTGCAGCCGCGCCAATTCTTTATTGTAAAACTTGCTGTCGAGCTTTTTCTTCGACTTGTTCTCTTTAGCATTATCAGCGAACTTGATTGCATAAGTCCCATTTAAATCTGTGGCTGACATGGGTTTTTCTCCTATTTGTCGAGAATACCAGTTTGTCGAACATACTAGCAACGCGATCGCCCTTAGATGTATCGCAGCACACTTCATTTCCCCCAACGATCTTTTTTCCGAAAAAGTTAATCTTTTCTTTCCTTGTCAATATAGTTCATATGTACTAACATACAGCTAAAATTCGAGCCGCGAGCGATCGCTTACCAAGAAGCAGTATGAAAGAACTCAAATCGAATCTAGTTCAATTTCCCAGGCAGCGCCATCTAGGACGTTCTAGAATTGTCTCTTTACCAGTATCTAACAATAGCCTTCAACCAAGTGTAACTGCGATCGCAATCCCTCAACGAGAACACCATGCCATCCCGCCTCTGCAACCCCAAATCCCACCGGAATCGACTCACAACAATCGTACCGAATGGCAGCATTTAGCAGCACAAGCAGACAGGATTAATCAATTAGCAGCAGAATTAGAAGCAGCAGTTTTTGAGTTAAAGGCGCTCGAAAATCAAATAGACTGCGCTCAAAAGGCATCTGGAACTGTTTGCGAGTATCGCTCAGTAGTTGTACCCCAAGTTAAACTCCAAATCAAACGCCACAAAGCAGCTGGATTCATCGTGACAACCAAAGCGATCGATTTATTTCAAGCCGAAAGAGAAGCACAACAACTAGCGCAAACGCTCAGACAAAGGACAAAAACCAGGCGCAAATCTCACATTTTAAGTTGGCTACTGTAGATTAAGAGTAAGTAGTGAGTAGTGAGTAGTGAGTAGTGAGTAGTTATCAGTGACCTGTTACCAGTGACCAGTTAATTCCAACTTCTGATTCCTGGCTTCTGGCTCCTAATTTTTGACTTTTGACTTACTCATTACCTCCTACTGTTTTTTCAATGGTCGAAACACTCTGGATTTTTACTTTGGGACTGATGCCAGCATTGCTGTCGCTGTGGCTGTTGCGCCGAAGAGAAGCGCAAATGCAAGCGAGATTTAGGCAAGCGATCGATCGCACTCCCAGAGTCAGGACGCAGATGAGTGATACTAGACCGTTTCCCAACGATCGCTACTATCTAGAAGGGGTAGGATATTTGATTGGCGACATCAGCTGTCGTTACAATGCCCGTTCTGGTTATATTAGGTGTGCGGTTAATCCTGAAGGTCCCTGTGAGAGTTGTCGCTACTACGAACCGCGATCGAAGGATTGACGGACGATCTGTGTGTGAGGTGAGAGGGGTGAAGACTTTTGCCCAGAACAGCTGGTTTCGTAGTTGGTTTCACTGGTTGTTACTTTGCGGTTGGATTGCAAAAGATCGCGCGATCGCTCAACTACCAAAACCTCTAGATTTATGAGTGGTCAACTTTTCTGGCGCGAGAAACCACTTAAACAAACGGCGATCGCCCTGAGCTTCAAATTTCTCTACAGTTGCTCAACGCTACTATACAGTATCCTATTACCATAGGCGATCGCCGCATTTTATAAAACTATTTTATAAAACTACCGATTGACGAGCGTACTCGATCGCAACCTTTGTCAGGAATTGAGGCGACATAAGTTGTAGTTGTATCAGTAACTTGTCTAGCTACTTATACCAATTCTCCGTAGAGCTGCACTAAATTCGACCCCCCTGTAGTCCCCCCTTAGTAAGGGGGGACGCCGAAGGCGGGGGTAAAAATAATGCAGTTTCACACAGAAACGGTATTAGCAAAAATCGTCTCGTGACGGTTTATTTTCACAGCCTGCGAGAAGCTGCCGCAATGAAACGCAATTGCACTTTACTACTGCGTTCGGTTTAGGAAAGTGTCAAAGATGACGTAATGCCTAAAGCTGTTTTACGCAAATTTGAACCCCCTACCGATCTTCGCCAAATGTCACTAGCTACTGGCGATGAATTAATTGCTGAAAAAACGACAAACGATTATTACTGGGGTTGTGGTAAAGATTAGGAGTGGCAAAAATCGGCTAGGCGAAATTTTGATGGCAGTGAGATAAATCTTGCGCCGTCGATCTGATGGAGAATAAATAGATGTTAGAACGCTTAGACGCAGTTAATTGGCACGAACTCGAACACGCTTATGGAAAAGCTGATGATGTACCGGATCTGCTTAGAAATTTAGCTTCGTCTAATGCCCAAACTCGTCAAAATGCCTTATCCGAATTATATAGTAATATTTATCATCAAGGTACTGTTTTTGAAGCCACGGTATATGCCGTACCATTTTTGCTTGAATTGAGCCAAACTGAAACAGTGCAAGATCGAGATCTGATATTGATTTACTTAGCACATTTAGCACGCGGTCATTCTTATTTAGAAGTACATCAAGATGCATTGTTGTACGCGGAAGAACTGCACAATTCAGAATTTTTAACACAAATTCAACAAGAAATGACTTGGGTTAGAAATGTCAAGCTTGCTGTCTGTAACGACCCAAATATTTACTTAAACTTGCTAGGACACAGCGAACCACAGTTGAGAGCTGCTGCACCTTACACTCTAGCTAGCTGTCAACCATGCTCGTCAGAAATCGTTGCTAGGTTAAAGCAATGCTTGAGTCAAGAAAGCGATCCTCAAGTCAAAGCTAGTTTAATATTCAGCCTTGGTGTTTTAGAACCGCCGGAATCAGCAAGTCTACAATTATTTGTCAGTTTTCTTAATTCTGAGGACGATCTCGTTCAGTTAGCAGCTGCAATGACACTCGCAAGACTGGCAAAAGATAAAACTCCACCGAAAGCTGTAGCAATACTGCTCGGAACTATTCAAAATTCAGTGTCTATCAGAGCATTATCCAATCGCTTTCCTTGGTTTAATTGTGATGTTGTTAGCGATGCTATCAATTTCTTATCCTATCTAGGTGCGGCAGGCAGTTTTGCCATTCCAGCATTAATAACTGCATTAGAAACTGTAGAGAGTTATAGCGTTTTGAGTATAGTGCGATCGCTGCTATATTTAGCTTTTCACGGGCAAAGATCGGCAGCCACTACACAAACCATCACAGCCGAACAACGATCTGTACTAGAGGCGATCGCTTCTTGCGATAATGTTTGGCAATTCAATACCAATATGGCAAATATTCTCAAAGCGTTTGGTTTACCAGAACAGCGAAATCAATTGCAACTATTTCTAATAAATGGGTAGCTTTTGTTGATATAAGATTCGGCTGTTAGGCTTGGATATATGTTCTTGTCTTTTGTCACCCATCTTGAGACAGGTAAGTTGTACGCTCAAAGGTTGTAATAAGTACATGACATTTGTTTAGTGTGTCATCTGCTACCCAGTTTTAAAATTACTACATAGTTATTTACAGAGTGGTTAGAGGTTGAATGGATACTTGTATAGCAAGCATTATAAGCATCTGCCAAGATTTCATAGAGGTGCGATCGCGTATAGTAATTGTTTTTGAAATGAATAAATGTTACTATGCACGTCTATGGATAGTCGATTTGCCGATTTGGAAAAGTTCGCTCGAAATCGAGCTTTCCAGTAGTATGACTCACGCACGATAATAGACCAGAAATGCTCAAAAAACTCCCACTCTCGCTCAGATTTTGGCTCAGATCCCTAGAACATAAGTTTGCAGGCTTCTTCACCACACTATACAAATACAAGCCATACAAGAAGGGAGTATCTTCTTACATCATTCCAAAATCACCTCTTATAGATCGAGAAGCAGATCGCCTAGAGTTAGCAGTACCCTCACCAGAATTTTGGTTGGGGTATGCCAAGACGAGTGAAGAATACGTGTCTTCTGGAGCAGAAGATACGAGTAAAATGCTGGAATTAGTCCAAAATTCGGGGCTGTCTTTGACCGCAGGCGATCGCGTTTTGGATTTTGGCTGTGGTGCGGGTAGAATGACTCGCCATCTGCAAAAATACGCCCAGTCATGCGAGATCTGGGGAGTAGATATCGATGCAGACATGATCTACTGGTGCAAACAGCATTTAGAGCCACTATTCAATTTTGCTGTCACGACGACAATTCCCCACTTACCATTTGAAGATCGATATTTCGATCTGATCTATGCTGGTTCGCTCTTTACTCACGTTGACGATTTAACAGAAGCTTGGTTGCTAGAACTCAGGCGAATCCTTTCCCCAAAAGGCAGGCTTTATCTGACGATTCACGATAACCAAACAATCGAACTACTACATACCAATCTCCAAAATAATTTCTTGTCTAAAAAACTACGATCTTCAGAGTTATACAATCAAACAAAAGATGGTATGGCGGTACTAACAATCGGTCGCGATACAGGTTCGCAAGTTTTTTACGATATTGATTACTTCTGTCAAAAGCTGAGTAAGATGTACAAAGTACACTCAGTAACAAGTGAAGCCTACAATTACCAAACTGCAATACTAGTTGGTAGAAAATAAACCAAAATCTTCAGATAATCAGGTGGGCATTGCCCACCACTAGCTTGAATTTTACTAAGTGCTACCCACAAACTTGTTGCAGAGTCGGGATGAAATCAGGGTAAGAAATTGCTGCTGCTTCGGCTCGATTTATGGTTGTCGCACCACTTGCATTCAAAGACGCGATCGCCAAACTCATAGCAATACGGTGATCGGTATAGCTATCTACGTGAGTACCTGTTAAAGCTGTACCGCCAGTAATTTCCAAACCATCCGGTAATTCCGTCACTTTTGCACCCATCCGGTTTAATTCTGTTGCTATGGCTGCGAGGCGATCGCTTTCTTTCACCCGCAATTCTGCTGCATCTCGAATCACCGTCGTACCGCTAGCAAAGGCTGCTGCTACTGCTAAAATGGGGATCTCGTCAATTAAACGAGGAATGATATCGCCCGCGATCGTACATGCTTTCAACCGACTCGCACGCACCCGCAGATCGGCTACTGGTTCCCCTGCTACAACCCGCTGATTTTCCGGCTGAATATCTGCCCCCATCATTTCTAAAGCTGTTAAAATGCCCGTGCGGGTAGGGTTAACGCCAACATTTTCAATCACTAATTCTGAATCAGGGACGATCGCCCCAGCCACCAACCAAAAAGCCGCCGAACTGATATCGCCAGGTACAACTACCTGTTGTCCTTGCAGTTGCGCTGGCCCCGTCACCGTAACGCTATGGGTTTCAGGGTCGATACTTAAGTGCGCCCCAAAAGCTTGCAACATCCGTTCGCTGTGATCGCGGGATAAAGCTGGTTCTGTCACCGTTGTTTTTCCCTCGGTCATCAACCCAGCGAGCAGAATACACGATTTCACCTGTGCTGAAGCGATCGGCGATTGGTAATGAATTGGTTTGAGGTTTTGTCCTTGAATTGCCAAAGGTGCGAGAGAATTGCCTTTACGCCCCCAAATGAGCGCCCCCATTTGTTGTAAAGGCTTGACCACGCGAGACATAGGACGCGATCGCAACGAACTATCTCCCGTTACTGTAAAAAATCTTTCTGGATGAGAAGCCAAAATCCCCAACATCAAGCGAATCGTCGTCCCAGAGTTTCCCGCATCTAATACGTCTGCTGGTTCCTGCAACTGACCCAAACCGATCCCTTTTACCCGTACCAAATCTGTATTTAGTTCGGAGATTTCCGCCCCCATCGCCCGAAAACAGCTAGCCGTACTCCTGGGGTCTTCTCCTAACAACAGCCCTTGAATTTGAGTTTCTCCCTGCGCCAGCGCCCCCAACATCAACGCCCGATGGGAAATTGATTTATCGCCAGGAATCCGAATGCGACCGCGCAAGCAAAACCCTGTCTGGGGTCTAGTGACAATCAGATTTTGCTGGCGATCGGTAGTTTCTACTGCGAACGGAGAAGCCAACATGAGGATAAACTAACAGGTGAGTGCGATTGTTAGTTTATCTTGTTTGCCGACTTTGCGATCGCCCAACCGCAAATATAGAAAGAAAAATCATTCTTCTAATTTTTGATAAGCCTCCAGTAACCCCTTAACTTCAGTCGGAGAAAGATGCTCGATCCTTTCTAACAATTCAGCTGCCATTTTCTCTGCTGTCTGTCCTGAAGTATTGCTCAAATCGGCTCGACTAGAACGGCTGGAGTCAATATAGCCTCCCAGCGTAGAGTGAATCAGGATATGGGTATCCTTCAGCTTAAACCAAGGGCGAATCCGTTCAAACGCGATACTACCAACTTGACACATGCCCAGTCCATAACTCGAAGCTGAAACCTCTAGCTGATGCGCCATAATTCCCGATTCTAGAGTTACGAAGTGAATACCCCGTTCGCCATAACCAGGTCCAATCGCATCAAGATCGGCAACAAAGAAGATGGAGAAGGCACACTCATCAAACATCGGCGTATTAATGAATGGAATATGCACTCCTCGGTCAATATCGACATTAGGTGTCAAAACAACTAATTTATGTTCCTCTGGGTGATAGTAGTAAACACCAGCTGGCACATTTTCAATGCGTCCAGGTTTAACATGCAGGTAGACTTGAGTTGGATTCAAACCACCAGGGGAAGCATAGAGAAACTTAGATTGACCATCTACAATAATCTGAGATAAACAGCTCAAAAACAAACTGAAATTCTCAAATGGAATTGGCTTCAACAAGAACTTACGATAACTACTGCGATCGCCATATTTTTTCCGTAGTTGCTCGTCAAGCACGGGTTTTTCTAATTGAATTGCAGGCGTTTCGCTCAGATCTCGTCGGACTCCTGGGCGCGATTTCTTGAATTTTTCTCGCTCCACAGGATCGAGGATAATCTTGTAAGAAGATAGCAGCGAATTACTTCCTAGCAGAGCGTCATCATTGCTTTCAACAGACTGATTTCCTTGCTTTTCGTAATAATCAACTAGGGCTTGAATTGACTGCAAGCGAAACAATTCATCGATGCGCGGACGGCTCTTAAATTCTTTCTCTAGTTGGTTGCCAATTCTCACCATATCGAGGGAATTTGCACCTACGCTAAGTAAGTTTGCATCCAGATCAACATTTTCAAGTTGCAATACTTCAGCCACAATTCGACTGACTTTCGCTTGAATTCCCGAAGACTGCTTTTGTTTACTTTTAGCAGGGGTAGCATCGGCTGCAAAAGGTGCAGGCAATCCCTGACGATCGACTTTGCCATTGCGAGTTAAAGGAAACTGCTCTAACGTCACGAAAGCAGCAGGAACCATGTGTTCTGGCAACTTGGTTTGTAAAAACAAGCGCAGTTCGTCAATATCCAACTCCCGATCTTTAACGGGAATAACATATGCGACCAGCAGCTTTTTACCTTTGCGATCGCTACGAGCAGTTACAATCGCAGAACTAACGCCTTCGTGCTGTTGTAGAGTTGACTCAATTTCCCCTAGCTCGATCCGCTGACCGTTAATTTTAACTTGGAAATCAACTCGCCCCATAAACTCGATCGTCCCATCGGGGCGAAAGCGTCCCATATCCCCCGTCCGATAAATACGTTCGCCAGTACGGGGATGCTGAATAAACTTGGCATTGGTTTTCTCTGGATCGTGCCAGTAACCTTTGGCAACTCCCACGCCAGCAACGCACATCTCCCCCGCTACCCAAGCAGGACACTCGACTAAAGCTTCATTCAGGATGTAGTAACGGGTATTGGGAATTGGTCGTCCGTAAGGAATGCTTTTCCAGTTCGGGTCAAACTGCTCAACCGGATACCAAATATTCCATAAAGTTGTTTCCGTAGGACCACCCACACTAACTACTTTAGCTCCTTCTACCAACGCCGATAGACGTTGGGGAATTGTCAAAGGAATCCAGTCGCCACCCAGAAACGCTAACCGCAATGTCGGTGGAATTACGTCCGTGCAATCGCCTGCATATTCCAAGAACATATCCATCATCGCCGGAACCGAATTCCACACCGTAATCTGATGCTTCATGCACAGATCCGACCAATGGGAAGGGTCGCGCCGTCCGTTAGCATCGGGGATAACTAGACTTCCGCCAGCACCCAAAACACCGAATATGTCAAAAATTGACATATCGTGGTGCAGGGCTGTCAACCCTAAAACGCGATCGCCAGCATTAATATTAAATTGCCGCTGAGTGCTAACAACTGCATTCACCAAACCGCGATGGCGAATCATTACTCCTTTGGGCAAGCCTGTAGAACCCGAAGTGTAGAGTACAAAGGCGAGATCGTCAGGTGTTTGAATTGGTGCTAAAGGGCGATCGTCAATGTCTTCAAGCTTTTCGCGATCGACGCAGAGGCGCTGCACGCGCTCCGACCATTCTAGGCGTTCATCCAACCAAGATTGAGTCAGTACAATTTTGACTCTACCATTCTCCAGTAGGTAGTCAAGCCGTTCTTTACCTACTGTGGCATCGATGGGAAGATAAGCAGCACCAGCGTGTAATACACCCAAAGCCGCCACCACTTGCTCCCATCCCTTGTCCATTACAATTGCGATCGGGTGGTTTGGCTGCGCTCCCAAATTCCGCAAATGCCGTCCCCAACGATTTGCTAGGGAATACAATTCTTGATAAGTTAAGGTTTTTTGAGTCGTAATCACCGCAGGTTGGTCTGGGCGTTGAGGCACTTGAGCTGCAATTAAGTCATGCAGGAGGATCTCCGGCATTGGTTCCTGGTCTCCCGCAGCCACCAACTGCTGACCTGTCGCCGTCATCACCCGCCGCACGACTTCTGACCAACTCTGCTGCCACAAATTCTCATCAGTACCTAGCAGATATAGCAATTGGATCAAGGCATCTAAGAGATTTTGGGATAGCCCTTCAGGAAAGAGTTCTTCTACCGTATCCCAGTGGCAGTAAAGCGCACCGTTGTGTTCAAAAACGTGGTTGTCCAACCACACTTGAGAAGTTTGGTTAATTGCAAATACAACCTCGCCCAAGGCTTCTGCTTGCGCCGTGGCGTAGGTACTGTGTCCGGTTTCGTCGGCTGGAATTGCAGTAAATACAACTGGCATCAGCGAACCAGAAAGCCGATTTTGACTCAAAGCAAATTCCCGCAGGACTTCAACCCCGTTAAAGAAACGATGGTCTATATCGCTCCAAAGTTGCGCCTGTAGTCGTTGCGCCCGTTCCGCAAAGGAAGCATCTCCCGTATTGTCAACTTCCAGCACGGTGAATGAGGCAGATTCTCCAATTAAACGGTTCACCTGCGGGTGCAGGGGCAGACGATTGAAACTCGGCACGTTAATGCAGAAATGTCGCTCCTTACTCCACAAAGCCAAAACTTCAGCGTAGGCTGCTGCCAAAATACCTGGTCCAGTAATCCCTAATTTAGTTGCCTGCGCCTTAACGCGCTGCCAAATAGGAGCTTCTACCACCCCTTCTTGCCGCAAAAACTTGCCACTAGTCAAAGCTGACGGCTGCTTGGCAAGGGGCAGATCTGGTCCCAAAGGTAAAGAGTCAATCCGTTTGCGCCAGTAATCCTGCGATCGCTTATACTCCTCAGAATTAACCAGCGATCGCTCTGCCAAAACATAATCGCGGAAGCTAATTTCTAAAGGCTCCAATTGAGTTTCAGGATTGTGGTAGAGCGCCGCCCATTCTTTATAAGTAATCGCAATACTCCAACCATCAAAAATCAGGGCATCCAAACTGACATGAATCCGCGATCGCCCATCGTCAAGTAAAGTGGCTTGAATATCAAACAGGGGAAACTTATCGCTAGGAAGAATCTGATGTGACATGCGATCGCGCACATCTTTTAACTGAGCCTTGACTGTTTCTGCATCCTGCCCGCGCAAATCGAGTATCCGAAACTGATAGGGAGGCACATTTTCCAACACCTGTTGAGTTCCATCTGGCAGGACGATCGCCCGCATCATATCGTGGCGATCGATTAAACGTTGCCAAGCTCGATTCAAGCGTTCCAGATCGAAGTTGCCTTCCAATTCCAGGTAGCTGTGACTGGCAACCTGCCCCATTTCCACCTCACCACTGCGCCCAACCCAATAAGCTTGCTGCAATCCAGTCAACGGAAAGGGCTGAAACCGTGCATTAGGAGCAGAAATCATTGTTGGCAGGTTAGATACTATAGGCTGCGGTTGCCGCTCTTGTTTAACACCCGCCTTTTTCTCACGGATTAATTGAGCCAGCAAAGCCTTCCGTTCTGGAGAAAGAGATTGAAGCTTGTCAACTTGCGCTTGAGAATTCAACTTTTGGCTTGTCATTTCAGTCATAGGATCGATTTGCACCAGCAGAATAGAGTTTGAAGAATTTTTAAAAGGGAGTCGGGAGTCGGGAAAGAGAGTAGTGGATAATTGTGAATTGTGAATTGTGAATTACCCCATGTACAACTTTTTAATAGCCCCCTTTTTAAGGGGGTTGGGGGATTGCAGGACTACGCCACTGACTCAAAGATCCCCCCTAACCCCCCTTGCATAAGGGGGGAACAAGAAAAAGTTGTGCATTGCGTGAATTGATAATTCCTTCCCCTGCTCCCCCTGCTCTCTTACTTAAGAAGCGCCATCACTTCCTCATCAGACAATTGCACCAAATACTCGATCGCTTCTTCCAGATCCTCTGTATTCGCTTGCATAGCTTGAACTTTTTCAATTTGTCGAGCCATACCACCGACAGTTGGGAATTGAAATAAACTCATCAACGGTAAGTCAACATCAAATGACGAGCGAATCGTCCCCATCAATGACACGGCAATCAAGGAATTGCCTCCCAAACTGAAGAAGTTATCTTCCGTATCAATTTCAGATACCTGGAGTAAGTTCTGCCAAATTGCCATAAGGCTTTGCTCGATTTCACCTTGAGCTGCTGTCTGCCCTGGAGCCTCATCCAACATCAACGTCGGTGCGGGTAGTGCCTTGCGATCGACTTTATTATTTGGCGTGAGTGGAAAAGCTTCCAACATCACAAAGTTTGAAGGAACCATGTATTCGGGCAAGCGATCGCGTAAATATTCTCGCAGTGTTACATGAGAAGGCTGTTGTCCTGGCTGTGGTAGCATGTAAGCAACAAGCCGCTTATCGCCTGGGATATCTTCGCGAACCACGATTGCCACTTCTCGGACTGTCTCGTGGCGACTTAAAATTGTCTCAATTTCGCCCAGTTCGATACGATAGCCTCGCACTTTCACCTGGAAGTCTATGCGTCCGAGGAATTCTACATTACCATCCATCCGGTAGCGAACTAAATCTCCGGTGCGGTAGAGACGATCTGCCGGATTCTGGCTGAAAGGATTGGGAATAAACCGTTCTTGGGTTAACTCTGGTCGATTCAAATAACCGCGAGTCACGCCCTTACCCCCGATCAGTAGTTCGCCTGCAACTCCTACCGGAACGGGTTGCCCATGCTTATCTAGAATGTATAACTGGGTGTTGGCGATCGGACGACCGATGGGTACGACTCCATCAACATTAGCCAGCGTATGAGTTGCCGACCAAATTGCGGTTTCTGTAGGACCGTACATGTTGTGGATTTGTCCCGCCACAATCTGCTGGAGTTGGAGCGCCAGAGCTTCGGTAAAGGCTTCACCGCCAACCATCATGTTCCGCAGATGTTTCATAGCTTCGCGGGTAGTGGTATCGGCAATTAGCAAACCCGCCATAGATGGAGTGCATTGCAGGTGCGTCACCTGATGCCGTTCGATTAGTGCCGCGACAGAATTGTTCTGTATTGGAGTTTCAATCTCAGGTTGCAGATTGGACTGTACTTTCACTCGATCGAGTAGCGGCAGTTGCGACAATACCACATCGGTTTCAACACCATAGTCAATCAAGCAGGCAATTTCGTCTACGTCAATGCTTTTAATCCGATCCACCATCTGCAAGCAAGTTTTTACAGTACCGAATAAACCGCTGGTTTCAAAGTACCGTTCAAAGGAAAAATCCAGCACTTCATCCATATCCCGCTCGGATAAATGGGAGACTGTAAACTGTCCCTTGTCATCTGTGGTTTTCTGCTTAAACGTGGGAAACGCCCATGCAGCTTGTTTAATTAGATCGAGAGAGGTTGCGAGATATTGCCGCATCGGTTGACGCACGATTTCGCGGACGGCATCATCGCTTTGACCTACAAAGGTGTGGAGCATTAGAGTTACAGTACCCTTGCCGGAATGTCCGTTTTCTGCCCACGCTTGTCGGTAGACGGCAATTTTTTCTGCTAACTCGTCTAGGCTCTGCCCTAGTAAGTGTGTCAGGATGTGAAAACCCTTCGCACCTGCCATGCGGAATGTTTCTGGATTGCCTGCGGCAGTAATCCAGACCGGAAGTTCGGGCTGAATTGGACGTGGCAGCGTTCGGACGGCTACGGCTTCACCTTTACCATTCGGATAAGTTACGGATTCCCCACGCCAGAGCGATCGCACTTCTTCAATCTGCTGGAACATAATATCCTTGCGATCTTGAAAAGTCTCAGGTCGTAGGACAAAATCATTCGGTTGCCAGCCAGCCGCGAAGGAGATCCCCACCCGACCGCCTGATAAATTATCCACAACAGACCAATCTTCCGCGATCCGCACCGAGCTATGTAATGGTGAAACACAGCTACCCGCCCGAATCTGAATTTGTTTCGTCGTTGCTGCGATCGCCGCACTGGTAACGGCAGGATTGGGAAATAGCCCCCCGAAGGCATGGAAGTGGCGCTCTGGAGTCCAGACAGCCTTAAATCCTTTCAAATCGCCAAACTGAGCGCCTTCAGTCAACAAGCGATATTTAGCGGCAGGATCTTCGCCATTTTCGTAGCTGGAGAAATAGAAGAGACTGAAATCAACCGACTTGTTTGCATTTGGCAGTGATAACTGTTTATCAGCAGATGCGGCACGTTCCTTCTTAGTATCGTAAATAACGACCTTAAATCCCCGTGCTAGCGTCCAAAATAGCTCTAAGACCGAAATATCAAAGGATAAACTCGTTACCGCTAACCATACTCCAGGCGGGTTATGTTCGATAACTCCATCCATTCCCGTGAAGAAGTTGACTACGTTACGGTGTTCTACCATGACACCCTTCGGTTTGCCAGTAGAGCCAGATGTATAGATAACGTAGCTCAGGTTTTCCGGCTTAACTCCGCTTTCAGGATTGGCGATCGCCTGTCGAGCGATTTCGTCCCACATGGTATCGATGGGAATAATTCGCACATTTGGCTCGACAACCAGATTTGCTATTAGCTTCTGCTGCGTCACGATAACTGGAGCTTGAGAATCTTGCAGCATGAAGCTGATGCGGTCTGAGGGAAAATCAGGATCGAGGGGAACGTATGCACCCCCTGCCTTGTGAATCCCTAGCAACGCCACCATCATTTCCAGCGATCGCTCTACGTGCAACCCTACCAAAACATCGGGAGCTACGCCTTGTAGTTGTAAATAGTGCGCCAGTTGATTGGCTTTGGCATTTAACTCCCCATATGTCAATTGCCGATCTTCAAAAGCAACAGCGATCGCATCGGGGTTAAGGTTGACTTGCTGCTCGAATAACTGATGGATGCAGCGATCTTGAGGAAAGGCAATTTCAGTCTTATTCCAATCAATTAATAGCTGTTGTTTTTCTGCATCTGTTAATAACGGTAGATTGTCAACTCGCTGCTGACAATTTGCGACAAAACTTTGAAGCAGGGTTTCTAGATGTTGTAACATCCGCTCAATAGCATCTCGAGCGAACTTATGGCGATCGAAGTGAATTTTCAGCGTCAGAGCTGAGCCACCGTAAGCATTCAAGACCAAAGGATAGTGCATTTGCTCCAGCAGCTCAAATTCTCGGTTTTCCCATGCACCACCCAAAGAGCGCATTGTGGCTCCCAATTCTGCATGGTCAAATATTAAGATGCTTTCAAATAATGCGGTTCCTCCTGGGACTTCGCTCCACTCCTGAATTTTCACTAAAGGAGTGTGTTCGTAATCCCGTAGCGCCAACCACTGCGATCGCAATGTTTGCAACCAAGGTAGAATCTCCGTGTCACTACTAATCTGAGCGCGAACTGGTACTGTGTTGATGAATAGCCCGATCGCGGAGTCCATCCCTGCAACAGATGAATAGCGACAAGCGCGAGTAGCTCCAAAGACGACATCTGCTTCACCACTGTAGCGACTCAGTAGGATTGCCCAAGCTCCTTGAACTAAAGTATTTAGAGTTAGTTGCTGTTCTTGAGCTAGTTTTTGTAAACCAGCAGTTAGCTCCGCAGATAATTGAATTTTCTGCCACTCGTATCGTAGTGTTTCGTCGCTTGCTGGTGAATTGTGCTTTAAGGTAGGCAGTTGAGTCGGCGTTGTAAATCCCCGCAGCATGTCTCGCCAGAAAGTCTCTGCTTCTGTAAAAGATTGCTGCTGTAGCCACTCGATGTAATCCCGATAAGGGCGGCGTTCGGGCAGAGAACAGTTTTGATTTGAAAGGTATGCGTCGTACAGCGTAAAAACTTCCTGCAACACGCTGGCAATCGATCGCCCATCCAACAATGCGTGATGAAATGTCCAAACCAACGTATAATCGGCTTCACCTTGCTGGAAGAGTGCCAAACGCATCAATGGTGCTACAGCAGGATCGAAATTTGTCTGGCGATCGCGTTGTAAATAGTTTTTGAGTTTTTCGGTTTGTTCCGTTTTGGAAAGTCCGCGCCAGTCTTGTTGGGCGATCGGTAATTGCACCTGTTCGCGAACGATTTGATAAGGCTGGTTTGCAGCATCCAGAGAAAAGCTAGTTCTTAAAACTGCATGTCGTTCTACAACTTGCTGCCAACTTTGCAAGAAAATGGGTAACTCAAGTACTTCATGTAAGTAACAAACCAACTGTTCGATGTAATAACCAGGTTGCTGTTCGTGAACGCTATGAAACAGCATCCCTTGCTGCATTGAGGATAATGGATAATAATTTCTCAGTGTATTCATAAAATTTAAGAAGTAATTTGCATATTAGAGCGGTACTAGCTGCATTCTTAGTATTTATCCATACTTTACACTTTAAAGATTTGAAGCAAATCAGGGAAAATACCCATAGGATGATGGGTTAACAACGATTATAATTAGAAATTGCTAGGCGCAAATTAGTTTCCATAAACTCAGTGTATTTATATGGAATTGCTCTAGTAAAATGAATCAAATAATAGGCGATCGACCTGTATTTTTTTCGCTGCGAGAATCTTTGAAATTATTTAAAATTAACTTAAGGTTTGAATTTTTTATTAAAAAACGGCAAATATTTATCATAAACAATTAATATTTTTCATTGAATTTACCGAGTTTAAATTCAATAAGCTACTGAGTTAATAAATTTAAAATATAGACCACAATCAAGTAATAACCTATAAAAAGCTAATAGATTGTAAAGATAGAACAAAGGATGTAAAGATTCAGATTAAGATTTAATGAAATGCTTCTGCGTAGGTAACGGATAGAGTTATTCATTAGTATCATTTGCTTACATGAGCCTGGTTAGTTAACAAGCGATCGCAGCTTCAATCGCTTGTTGATTCAGCATTTTGATTTTCGATATAAGTAGTTAACCCTAAATATTTGTTGTGAGTTAAAGGTAGATAACAGATGGAAAACGCACTTAACACTGAATTGAGTTCGTTTACTTAGAGGTATTCAAAGTCAAACATAAGTGGGCAATACCCACCCGACAATAAAAGTTTAAACTAGGTAGAAACATGGCAACACTCGCTACAGATCGTAATATTTTTCAAAGTTTAGTTGGGTTATCGACAGAACAACGTCAGTTATTTGAAATATTACTAAAAAAACAAGGTGAAGATTTAGCTCAGTTTGGTATACCAAAGCGCAGGAAATCCGATCTAATTCCGTTGTCTTACTCTCAGGAAAGAATTTGGACTATTGCACAGCTAAATCCAGATTCATCTGTTGATAACGTACCTGTCGCCTTTCATATTACTGGAGAGCTGAATCTCTCAGTCTTTGAGCAAAGCGTAAATCTGCTAATAGAGCGAAATGAGATTTTACGGACTACATGTACGGTTCGCGATCGCCAGCCAAGTCAAACGGTGATACCTGCCTGCAAACCTGGAGTAGAGATAATCGATCTCAGTAATCTTCCTCAAACAGAAAGGTTAAAACGTGCCGCAAATAAGGCAGAAGAAATTGCACGGCTACCGTTCGATTTATCGCAGGATGTACTTTTTCGAGCTACAGTATTTTGTCTTGGAGAACAAGAATTCTTGGTGCTACTGGTGACGCACCAGTTTGCCACTGATGGACTGTCGGTTAGATTCTTACTACAAGAGTTAGCAACTTTATATAAAGCCATTTTAGTTGGCGATCGCTCATCTCTTCCAGAGCCAATTATTCAGTACGCTGACTTCGCACTTTGGCAACAGCAATGGTTTTCTGAAGCAATATTTGAACCTCAAATTATCTATTGGAAACAGCAACTCAGTGGCGCACCGTCACAGTTAAAATTGCCCATTTATCAAAGTCGCCAATTTGCCACACTTGAGGCAGGATGTGAAAAATTCGAGTTTTCTGCAACTTTATCCGATAAATTAAGAGTGTTATGTCGCCAACAAGGTGTAACATCCTTCATGGCGTTTGTTGCTCTATTTCAGATAATTCTACATCGCTGTGCGATGGAAAATGACATTAGTATTGGCACGCTGATGTCAAGCCGCAGTCGCAGGGAGGTAGAGAAACTTGTAGGAAACTTCTCCAACAATCTGCTCCTGCGGACAAATTTTTCTAACAATTTGAGCTTTGCTGACGTATTAGCAAAAGTTCGAGAGATAACGCTTGATGCCTATACTTATCAAGATTTACCCTTCCAACGCTTATCTGCATCTTTAGAAAGCATTCCTCAATTTCAAGTCTTGCTGCTGTTAAGAGATAGTAGCACAGCTGAAAATCTGGATTTACCCGAGCTTCAGGTGCGGGATTTTCCAGTCGAGTTAGGTTCTACTCGGATGGAGCTGAGCTTGGATATTACTGATAGTGGCAAGGGTACTATTTTTGGCAAGCTAGAGTATAAGTCAGCATTGTTTGAAGCATCTACTATCAAACAGATCGTTCAAAATCTGCAAGCACTGCTAGAAAGCGTGATTGAAAATCAGAACCAGAAGATTGCTGAGATCGTACTTCCTGAAACAATTGTTTGTTCTCAGTACAATGGCAATTTACAAAATAAGTTAGCAGCGGCACAAAACTCCAGCACCCAGTTTGTTGCTCCCAACACAGAAATAGAAAAGGAACTTGCCACCGTCTGGTCGGAAATTCTTGGTAATCCACAAGTTGGCATTCATGATAACTTCTTCGAGTTGGGTGGTCATTCTCTATTAGCAGTAAAACTTTTTGCTGAGATGGAAAAGCGGTTTGGGAAAAACTTACCGCTATCTGCTCTGTTTCAAGCACCAACCATTAGACAGCTAGCTGATGTGATTCAACGTGCTGAAGAAACTGTCTCTTGGTCCCCGTTAGTTACTATTCAAGCTGGTGACTCCCAGAAACTACCGCTTTTCTGCGTACACGGTGCTGGTTTCAACGTCCTGATCTATCGTGACGTAGCATTAAATTTAGGATCTGACCAACCCGTGTATGGATTGCAAGCGAGAGGTTTGGATGGCAATAGACCTGTACGCTTGAGTTTTGAAAGCATTGCAGCTGACTACATTCGTGAAATTCAGACCGTTCAACCTGAAGGGCCTTATATGCTAGGAGGGTTGTCAAATGGTGGCAATATTGCGCTTGAAATGGCGCAACAGCTTCGCAAACAGGGACAAGAAGTAATTTTGCTAGCTTTGTTCGACACTTATGGTCCAGATGCGATTACATTACTGCCACCTGTACCACGGTTCCTTTCCTCTGTGAATTATCTGCGGCAGCATATGCTTCCTACTTACCTACAAAAAGTGCGATCGCAACCTCAGATTTTACTAAACGAGCTTCAGACAGCTTTGGGAGCAATTGAGAAAGTTTTGCTTCAGTCTAAAACTGGGACAGATGCATTAGAGCAGCAGAAGCTTGCCTTTTTCTCAGAAGTTCACATGCAAAAGTCAAGTCCAATTTTTGCAGATCCAGAGCATTTTTCAGTTCCTAACTTTTTGGAACAGAGATTAGCTCAAATCAGCAAATACATTTTACAGCGTTCTTCATGGGCATTCCTTACGCCGTCAACTCAGCTGGACGAAATGGATGATGTCATCTCGGCGAATCTGCGGAATTTAGAGGAGATTTATAGCAAAGTCCAAAAAACTTATATTCCCCAACCATATTCAGGCAAAATTACTGTATTTAAAGCAGGAGAAATTCCCCCTGGTCATCAAGTAGACTCCAAGTTAGGTTGGTGTAGTATTGCCAAAGATGTAGAGGTGTTCAACATCCCAGGTCATCATACTTCTATCATGGCATCTAAACTTTTGGCAGAAAAATTGAGACTTTGTATTGAGAAAGCTGTCAACAGTTGTCACTAGTCATTTGTCATTTGTCATTTATCGCTGCTGGCGAGTGAGTGCGTTACTGTCAAATGAATGATGATTTAGATCGTGAATTTAACTGAGGCGATCGCGTTCGTAGGTAATGCGATCGCTTCTCTATCTTTAGACATAGAAATAAAACATGCACAAGATTGTCACTAAACTATCCAAATTTAGACATTTTTTCCATTTAATAAAAAGAATCTAAAGCTCTATCCATATGCCCCCCTACAGGATTGAAATTTTTATACAAAATCGTTTTGATTAAAAGGTTGATCCTTTTTAAGCGCGCACTTGCTAAATAAAGCTTGAAGCTATGCCAACCGTTCCATTGATGCATATTCTTTCCTCTAGTATGCTGTATTGGGTGATACAGCCACATTTAGCACTCCACATTCCAGATGGCTTTCTAAACTTACCTGTAATTGCCGTTACTTGGATACTGGCGATCGCCTTAATCGCAATATCTCTGAATCGAGTCCAAGCAGAATATCAGGAAAAGGCAGTACCTTTGATGGGAGTTTGTGCTGCATTTATTTTCGCCGCGCAGATGATCGACTTCCCTATTCCAGGAGGCACATCTGGTCATTTACTGGGAGGAACTCTAGCTGGAGCGTTGCTAGGTCCGTGGGCGGGAACGCTGGTAATGACGGTAGTATTCATCGTGCAAGCAGTATTGTTTCAGGATGGAGGCTTGACGGTATTAGGAGCCAATATTTTTAACATGGGACTGATCGGCACATTTGCTGGTTACTATCTTTACAGAGCAATTCGCTTTGCCATTGGTAGAAACAAATTACCAGGAATGGCTATAGGCGCAGCAGTTGCCGCTTGGGTGAGCGTGATGATTGCCGCGCTTGCGTGCGCGATTCAACTTGCTATCTCTGGAACCGTTCCTTTAGCAGTCGCAATCGGAGCAATGGCAACATGGCACGTCCTGATTGGAATTGGTGAAGCTGCAATTACAGTTGTGGCACTTATCTTCATTTGGCGAACTCGCCCCGATATGTTTTACGATCCGCCCCGTCGAGCTACAACACAAAGAAAGGGGCTAGGGGTTGGGGGCTAGGGGCTAGGGCAAGAAAGTAGAGACATTACATGTAACGTCTCTGCTTACCTCTCTCGATATTGGAAAGCTTTGAAATTTAATTAAACCGAGAATATTTTATGAGTAATAACTTGACGCGATCGCGCAATCGTGCTTTTACAATTGCCGGATTAGGAGTTGCCTTAATAATTGCCGTTTTCCTTTCTCCCTTTGCCAGCCAAGATCCCGACGGCTTAGACCGAGTTTCCCAAGATCTGAAATTTGAAGATAGAGCCTTAGAAGATGCCCCAGCTAGTAGATTGCCTTTTTATTCTGTTTTTGATGAATATGCTCTACGAGGAGTGCCTGAAGGAATAGCAACACCTTTAGCTGGCTTAGTCGGTACGCTAGCCACCTTTGGCTTAGCTTGGGGAATCGGAAAAATAGTTGTTCGCCGTTCCGAGCCACCTGAAAACAGCGAGCAGTGAACAGTTATTAGGGAGTAGGGAGTGGGGAGTGGTGAGTAGTGAAATGACCAATGACCAATGACTAATGACACTATTGCATATTGGGGCGCTTCATTTAAATATTGATAGCCATAAAGATACCGTTTGGCACGCTCTTGCACCGCGCACTCGTGTTCTGTGTGTTTTATTGATGGTGTTTGCGATCGCCTTAACTCCAAATGGGCGCTGGTGGACGTGGGGAATTTATGGCATAGCCATTCTCGGTTTAGTGCTTTTCTGTCGTGTGACTTTACCCGTACTACTCAGACGTATAGCAGTTGAATTTACATTTATTGGTGTAGTTCTGCTGGGTACTCTGTTTCGAGATGGGGGCGAAGTAATTTGGGCATGGGGGTTTTTACGCATTACCACAACAGGATTAACCGTATTGGGCAGCGTCACTCTAAAGGCGCTGCTATCGCTGATGATGTTAAATTTACTAACTTTAACCACATCAGTACCCGCTCTCTTAAACGGTTTGTTAGAATTGCGGACTCCACCTTTGTTAGTCGCAACTATTGCTTCTATGTATCGCTACCTCGGTGTATTGATAGGTGAGTTCAACGCGATGCGACGGGCAGCAGCCTGCCGGAATTTGATGAGTAATCGGCGCTGGCAGCGATTAGCGATCGGAAATGCGATCGGTTCTCTATTCATTCGGACTTACGATCGCGGCGAACGGATACATCATGCTATGTTATCGCGAGGTTATCGGGGAGCAATTCCAGTTGAAAAAGTCTCCCCAGGTGGAAGACGCGATATTGTCGCTTTGTCTTTAACTTTGATATTGGTGTTACTAGGACAAAGTGTTTATCTAAAGTGAGTAGTGAGTAGTGGTGAGTCAATTTTAGATTTTGGATTGTAATTCTCCCTCAGCCCCCCAGCTCTTTTCTAGTCCCCAGCCCCTAGTTACGATGCATCACAACCCGATTCTTGTGGAGAATCTCAGCTATACCTACCCTGATGGTACGCAGGCACTTAGGGAAGTTAATTTAGCGATCGCGGCTGGCGAACGCGTAGCGTTAATTGGGGCAAATGGTTCGGGCAAATCGACATTGCAGTTGCACTTGAACGGAATTATTCTGCCTCAAGAGGGTAGAGTCATGGTAGGAGAGTGGGCTGTGCAGCCCGAAAATCTACAAGTAATTCGGAATTTTGTCGGATTAGTATTTCAAAATCCCGACAATCAAATATTTATGCCCACAGTCTGGGAAGATGTGGCTTTTGGTCCGATGAATTTGGGTTTGCGGGGAACAGAATTACAAAAACGAGTTTTGCAGGCAATGGCAGATGTCAACATCGATCCGGAATGGTACGGACATCGTAGCACGGAGAATCTATCAGGGGGAGAGAAGAAAAGAATTGCGATCGCAGGTGTGCTGGCAATGCAGCCTCAAATCTTAGTTTTAGACGAACCCTCAGCTCAACTCGATCCTCGTTCCCGCCGCCAATCGATCGAATTGTTAAAATCCCTTCCTATCACTCAATTGGTTGCCACCCACGATTTAGATTTGGTTTTGGAGTTGTGCGATCGCACCGTGGTTTTGAGTCAGGGTCAAATAGTCTACGATGGTACAACCGAACGAGTCATGGGCGATGCCAAATTTTTACTACAACACGCCCTCGAACCACCACTCAGTTATAGTCGCCCCTACTGTAATTTAGAGGATACACCATTGAGGAGCTGGGGGCTAGAGGCTAGAGGCTAGGGGAATCAGAAAAGAGCTGAGGGAGCTGGGGGAGATATCAACTACTTCTGGCTCCTGATTCCTGTCTTCTGATAACAGATCGCTGATAACTGACCTTTAATACTTCACAAACAGTAAATATACCTCTATCTTGAGTTTGAGAAATTTTTACTAACTTATTGACAGTAATTTTTTCCAAAACTATACTAAAAGATCTGAAAATTATTTGCGAATATTTATCAAAAGCTCCCGCCAATATAAGGCAAGATCGTGCCGAACAAACTTTTTCCAGGCAAATCAACAACTTGGAACCGTCGCCAACTACTACAATGGGGCTTAATGGGTGTGGGAACGGCGGGTGCTGCTGCTGTAGGGCTGCAAACCTTTGTCTCTCGAAGTAGTTCTGCCGTGCGCGTACCGCCCATACCCCCTAGCGATTCATTAAGCGATCGCGGTCTGCAACCCATGACCGTTCTCAGAGATTTTGACTACGGCACGGTCAGAAAAGAGAATGGACGCACTATTCGAGAATTTCGGATTACGGCTCGCAATACGACGATTCAACTTAATCGCGCTGTTGCTTTTAATACCTGGAATTTTAACAATCGCATTCCAGGACCAACTTTACGAGCAAAGCAGGGCGACTTCGTCCGCGTCGTCTTCCTCAACCAGGGAGGACATTCTCATTCAATGCACTTTCACGGCATTCATACAGCCCAAGAGGATGGCGTGCGTCCAATCCGACACGGTGCGGCAACAATTTATGAATTTGAAGCAAAGCCGTATGGCGTTCATCTCTACCACTGTCATGCCGAACCCGTGACTCGTCACATCGGTAAGGGGTTGTATGGCATGTTCATCATCGATCCACCCCAAGGACGACCGCCAGCAGATGAGATGGTGTTAGTTATGGGGGGCTTTGACGTGAATGAGGACAGAAAGAACGAGTTATATGCCTTCAACGGGTTGCCAGACTACTATCACATGCATCCCATTCCCGTTTATCAAAATCAACTGATTCGGCTCTATCTGCTCAATACGATCGAGTTCGATCCGGTGGTGACATTCCATATCCATGCAAATTTCTTCAAAGTTTATCCCACAGGCATGACTCTCAACCCCAGTCACGAATCGGATGTTATTACTTTGGGGACAGCCGAACGCCACATTTTAGAATTTGCCTACCCCTATACGGGTAAGTATATGTTTCATCCCCATCAAGATGCGATCGCCGAAGCAGGATGCATGGGTTATTTTGACGTAATTAACCCAGCATAACTACTATTACTTGTCAATGCAATTGATAAAAGATTGCATCAGTACTTACAACATTCTATAAGGAAAGCGGCAATGTTACGGAAATTACTAAACGAACGCAGCTCGCTATATCGTGATTTCTGGTTCTGGAGCTTTAATCGCAGAACTAGAGCGATCGCGCGGTTCTTGTTACTCAGTTTTAGTGCTGCAATGCTAGCGATTGTCGTCAGTTGCACTCAGCAAACACCAAATACTAGCAATAATCCCTCCCCAGCTCCAGCGACGAATACAAGTGCTGCTTCACCTAACACTAACCATCAGCAACATGGCGGGAAAGAGCAAATTAACATCAACACCGCCATCCTCTCAGAATTAGATAAATTTGAAGCCATGTTAGGTGTACCTGCTTTATCTAATAAGATCCAGGCAAGCCGCCCCTACGCTAATCCAGAGGAATTAGTCTCTAAAAACGTCGTTACCCAAGAGCAATTCGACAAAATTAAGGACATGGTGACAGTAGAAGATGTGGTGTTGACTGGAGAAGCTAAAGATGTAGATTACATGTCCAAACTAGGCTTGATGAAAGGACATTTGATCGTAGCCAAAGAATTACTCGATAAGCAGCTACCGAAGCAAGCAGAACCCCACATCGGACATCCAGTAGAAGAAATTTATGTGGATGTGGAAGATCAACTCGAAGAACGCAACGTCAAAGAATTTAAGACAACTTTGATTGGCTTGCAAGATTTGATTAAGTCTCAGCCAAAATCCGATAAAATTCAAGCTGATTTTTCGTCTTCCATGCAAGCAGTAGACGGAGCGATCGCCGCATTACCAGAAAACGAGCGTTCTTCCCCTGCATTTAACCTGCAAGTTATTAATGAATTACTCGACGCTGCTAATTCCGAATACGGTGCAGCGATCGCTAACGGTAAAATTTCAGCCGCCATTGAGTATCAAGACTCCCGTGGTTTTGTGATTTATGCCAACAACCTCTATCAGAAAATAGCCGAGCCGATGGCAAAGGAAAACCCCGAACCGCACAAGGTAATAGAAACGAGCATGAACGAACTGGCTAAAGCTTGGCCCTCTCCCGTTCCGCCAGCCAAACCTGTCAACACTCCCGACGAAGTAACCCAGTTGGTCAAAGCGATCGAGCAAAACTCGCAGAAAGTTATTAGCAAATCTAATCCCTCCGCCTAGAGCTAGATTTGATAAAGTTAAAGTCTGTCTGTTGTCAGTAGGGAATAGCGAAATGCTGCAACCTACTGACAAATGACAAATAACAAATGACAAATAACAAACAACAATGCGCGAACTCGACCAAAAACAAGCGATCGAACTACTAAACTCAATCATGGAGTTTGAATTGGCGGGTGTAGTCCGCTATACCCATTACTCTCTGATGGTGACTGGTCCCAACCGAATTCCAATTGTCGAGTTTTTTAAACTGCAAGCTACCGAATCTCTCACCCACGCCCAACAAGTAGGAGAAATTTTGACTGGCTTAGACGGACACCCCAGCCTCAAAATTGCTCCGATGGAAGAATCTTACAAGCACACAGTACGGGATATTTTGGAAGAAAGTCTTTCCCACGAAAAGAAAGCACTAGATATGTACAAAAGGCTACTAGAGACTGTAGAAGATGCCAGCATTTATCTAGAAGAGTTTGCCCGTACCATGATTGGCACGGAAGAACTGCACAACATTGAAATTAAAAAGATGTTGCGCGATTACAGTGGTGCTGTGTAGAGAGTGAGTAGTGAGTAGTGTTGCTACTGGCAGTTTTAGAGTGAAATTAAGCAACCAAATAATTTAGAAGATCGCAATGAATTTTAGTGCCGCTTTACCTACTTTTGTTATTACTCTGCGGGAAGGAGTAGAAGCAGCCCTTGTGGTGGGCATTGTGTTAGCTTTGCTCAAAAAAGCCAAGCAGAGCCAACTCAACTCTTGGGTTTATGCTGGTGTTGGAGTTGGAATTGCTGCGAGCGCGCTGGTAGGAATGTTATTCAGCGTCATCATTCAAGCTCTAGGTGCGATAAATCCTGAATATACGCCAGTGGTAGAGCCACTGATGGAAGCAGTCTTCGGCGTTATAGCGATCGCGATGCTGAGCTGGATGTTAATCTGGATGACTCGTCAGGCGCGGTTTTTAAAAGCGGAAGTAGAAGGGACGGTGACGGCGACGCTCAAACAAGATAACGGCGCTGGCTGGGGCGTTTTTAGCCTAGTTTTTATCGCCGTGCTACGAGAAGGGTTTGAAACCGTCTTATTTATTGCTGCTAATTTTCAACAAGGTTTTTTTCCTGCTGTTGGTGCAATTGGCGGTTTAATTACCGCGATCGCAATTGGATTTTTGCTATTTAAGTGGGGAATCAAAATTAATATTCGCCTATTTTTTCAAATTATGGGCGTTTTGTTACTACTAATTGTGGCGGGATTAGTCGTTTCTGCACTGGCACATTTCGATACTGCTGTTGCTACCCTTGCCAAACTAGATCGACAGTCAGAAAGTCTGTGTTTTTATTACGAGCGTTTCACCCGCAATTCCTCCTGTATTTTGGGACCGAGAGTATGGGATACCTCAAAAATTTTACCAGACGAGCAATTCCCTGGCATAGTTTTCAAAGCCTTATTTGGCTATCGAGACGATCTATTTTTAGTCCAAGCTGTATCTTACATAGCATTTTTAGTTGCTGTTGGCGGAATCTATTTTCGCAGTTTGGGCATGGGTGCAGGCAAGCCAAAGCTGACTGCTACTGCTACTCAGTCTGTTAGTTCTGAAGCTAAAGAGACTCTGTAGAATAATAGCTAATAGGGTGTGTTATTTAACACACCCTACTACAAATTTCTGTATTTTATAGCGTGTCATCAATTAGGTAAGCTGGAAACAGAACTACTTGAGATCAAC
>ERZ1066124.432-NODE-432-length-29177-cov-25.699093_pt1 | contig 29177 bp, 23 predicted proteins | sample MGYA00382771_ERZ1066124 | MGnify/ENA primary metagenome ERZ1066124 (study PRJEB33369, sample SAMEA5778354) | biofilm metagenome | biome: Industrial cooling water; feature: Water cooling tower basin; material: Biofilm | place: United Arab Emirates | collected... | reverse complement strand
TTGCTAAAGTGTATTTTCTGATATATCTAGTTTAGCCTATCTACAACTGTAATACTCAGACATATACTAGAAAATGAGTCAGTAAAAAATAAGTATTAAGTTTTGTCAATTCTAGTCGATCGCTATATATTTACCACTACCCTCTCTTTTATTACCGCCTTAGTACCTCAATAATCAGCTCTGATTTTTCTCTTTAGAATGTGACACGTACCCAAACCATCTTTCGCGGCTAGGTTGTGCAACTCTGATTAAACCTAAGATCGTCAACAAGCCAGAATCAGAATGAGAGTAAATTCAATAATAAGTTATATTTATATGGGTAAATTCCCTCCATAGAAGCCAGCAAAGCACATCAAATATAAGCTTCACTTTATCGAAACCATACAAAATTAATAAAGTTTTATTTTCATTAAATTAAGTAACTTGTCTCTAAAAGCTGTAATCTATTTTTAATACGATTTTTCACGCAAATGGAAAGGCTTCAAATCAAAGTATTTTTGAAGTCTATAGCCGTTTGAAATCAGGATAACCACTTGCGATTAACTCATAGTTAATCGCAGCTTATACCTGGAATTACATAATTACATTTAGTTTTGACCCCAACATATTTGGATTCAATTACTTGCAACTACTCTAAACTCTCAAAACAAGATATGGTAACAATCGCAAGCGGAGTGAAAAAAATATATTTTGTATTGTTTGTGAGTTGCAGAGTAGCAACTTTTCGCTTTGTAAACTTACCGTCGAGATTTTTCAAAAAATACCACTCTAAATATTGGTGTTAGCAAACCAATATCTAATCTTTAGGCATATTCTAACTCGACAACCTGTTGTGAAAAAGACTGCTAAGCATCAAATTGTTTCGTAGTTGTAAATAGCTTTGACTCTATGTAGCAAAGCCAGTTAGTTCGTTGTTATCTTCAGTCCCTTTCTCATGGAAATAACCAACAAAACTCATTTCAGGAATCTACGTGGCGATTTATTCGGTGGTGTCACTACTGCGATCGTTTCCTTACCTTTGGCATTAGCATTCGGTTTTGCCTCTGGTGCTGGAGCTATTGCTGGGCTTTACGGTGCAGTCTATGTCGGCTCTTCTGCCGCCCTGTTTGGCGGTACCCCAACGTCGTCTGAACCGACCGGGTCAATGGCTGTAAGCCCTGTCTACAGGTTCTCTTGCAACACCTGTGCTGTAGGGGTGAAGCGCCTCACTCTTACTCTCTTTAACTCGCTAAAGTTCATTTAGTTCATTCATTGCAATACTTCTCGTCAGAGGAGGTATAAGGAGGTACTCGTGGATTTTTTGTCCTATTTTTTAATGGACTTCGTTAAGCAGTTGCAGTCCCCAACACTCGGCTTTTTAATTGGTGGTATGGTCATTGCCGCTCTCGGCAGCCAACTGCAAATTCCAGAGTCGATTGTTAAGATCATCGTCTTCATGCTGCTCACTAAAATCGGTCTGACCGGTGGTATTGCGATCCGCAATTCCAACCTGACGGAGATGATTTTACCCGCAGCGTTTTCGGTAGCAGTCGGGATTCTCATTGTATTCATCGCGCGCTATACATTGGCCAAGCTGCCAAAGGTCAAAACCGTGGATGCGATCGCGACTGGGGGGTTGTTTGGTGCCGTGAGTGGCTCTACGATGGCTGCCTCCCTAACGCTCCTGGAAGAACAAAAAATGCCTTATGAGGCATGGGCTGCCGCACTCTATCCCTTCATGGATATCCCAGCACTCGTCGCTGCAATTGTGGTTGCCAACATTTATCTCAACCGGAAGAAGCGTAGGACAGCAGACGAGTATCTCAGCAAGCAGGAATCTTTCAGCAAGCAGCCCGTTGCGGCAGGCGATTATCCCGATCGGCAAGATTATCCCAGCAACCGACAAGAGTATCGCAAGCAGAAGGATTCTGCGGATAATCGAGTCAAGATCTGGCCGATCGTACAGGAAAGCCTCCAAGGACCTGCCCTATCGGCAATGTTGCTCGGCATTGCTCTTGGCATCCTCACCCGACCGGAAAGTGTCTATGAAAGCTTTTACGACCCCCTCTTCCGCGGCTTGCTTTCGGTCTTGATGCTGGTTATGGGTATGGAGGCTTGGTCAAGGATTGGCGAACTACGCAAGGTGGCTCAGTGGTATGTCGTGTATAGCTTGGTGGCACCGTTTGTGCATGGGCTAATCGCCTTCGGTCTCGGCCTGATTGCCCACTACGCCACAGGATTCAGCCTTGGCGGTGTCGTGATTCTAGCCGTCATCGCCGCCTCCAGTTCAGACATCTCAGGCCCGCCCACGTTGCGAGCTGGTATCCCGTCAGCCAATCCCTCCGCCTACATCGGTGCCTCCACAGCCATCGGTACGCCCGTTGCGATCGGCTTGTGTATACCGTTTTTCCTCGGGCTTGCCCAGGCAATCGGCGGCGGCTAGTCCCAGTCGGGCGCAGTCTGTCGGCGCTCCCTTGTCTCGGCAGACCAAGTAGATCAACATATAAGATCGAGATACAGAGGTAAGAAGGTAACTAACATGGCTAAGCCAGCTAAAAAGCTTGTCATCGTCACAGAAAAGATTTTGCTGAAAAAGATCGCCAATATTATCGATGAAGCTGGGGCGACTGGTTATACGGTGGTGGAGACTGGCGGTAAAGGCAGTCGCAACGTGCGATCGTCGGGACAACCCAGCGTTTCTGACACCACGGCGAATATAAAGTTCGAGGTACTTACCCCAGATCGGGATATGGCTGAGAATATTGCGGATCGGGTCGGAGTGAAGTTTTTCCTCGATTATGCGGGCATTATCTATATCTGTGACGCGGAGGTCCTGTACGGGCACAGCTTCTGCGGTCCAGACGGCTGTTGAATCGAGACGACTTAGACACAAAAAGCCGGGTCATGACCCCGGCTTTTTGGTAGCCGTTACTCCAAACTTTAGTACCCCCCGCAGTTTTATGACTCCCTCAAACCCTTAACCTTCATCGCTTTAAACTCATGATTTTGTCCAACATTCTGCCTCCTTTCAGTGGGGGGATAGCCGTCATGACTCCGCTACCATTCCTGGCGACCGTTGTTGCTGAGGATTCACCTATTATTCTGTCTGGCGTATTGCTGACGCTGGTAGTAATTTATCTGGCCAGCAAGTTTGGCGCAGAGGTCGCAAGGCGATTGGATTTTCCACCCGTCCTGGGGGAACTGGTCGCTGGTGTGATTGTCGGCGTTTCGGCGTTGCACCTGGTGATTTTTCCCGAAGGGGGGCTGTCTGCCTCTGACTCGGTAATTATGACGGCGTTGCAAGGGTTAAATCAATTGGCACCGGATGCGCTGACCCGAATCTTTGAATCGCAAAGTGAAGTGATTTCGGTTCTGGCTGAGATCGGCGTGATTATTCTGCTGTTTGAAATTGGACTGGAATCCGATCTGCGGCAACTGAAGGCAGTGGGCATTCAAGCCACGGTTGTCGCCTGTGTCGGAGTCGCAGCACCTTTTGCGGCGGGTACGGCAGGGTTAATGATGCTCTTTCATGTAGCCGCAATTCCAGCGATTTTTGCGGGAGCTGCGTTAACGGCAACGAGTATCGGCATTACCTCTAAAGTGTTGGCAGAGTTAGGTCAACTCAAATCCAAAGAAGGGCAAATCATTGTTGGCGCGGCGGTGATTGATGATGTCCTCGGCATTATTGTCTTGGCTGTAGTCGCCAGCTTAGCCAAAACCGGTGAGATTGATGTCGCCAATGTCATTTACTTGATTGTCAGTGCTACGGCATTCTTGATTGGAGCAATTTTGTTGGGGGGTGTCTTTAACAAAAGTTTTGTGGCGATCGTGGATCGGCTCAAAACCCGTGGAAATATTGTTATTCCGGCATTCATCTTCGCTTTCTTTATGGCATTTTTAGGTAACGCCATTCATCTCGAAGCGATTTTGGGTGCCTTTGCAGCGGGTTTGGTGCTTGATGAAACCGATGCTCGGAACGAGTTAGATGAATTAATCAAACCAATCGCCGATTTACTAGTACCAATCTTCTTTGTGACGGTGGGAGCGCGTGCCGATCTCGGTGTTTTGAACCCGACGGTACCGGAGAATCGGGCGGGACTATTGATTGCTGTCTTTTTGGTAGGGGTGGCGATCGTTGGCAAACTAGTGACGGGCTGGGCAGCGTTTGGACTACCCGGAATCAATCGCCTCGCGATCGGGGTTGGGATGATCCCTCGAGGTGAGGTGGGTCTAGTGTTTGCTGGCATCGGCTCAGCTAGCGGCGTTTTGGATAAGCCGTTGGAGGTGTCGATTATTATCATGGTAATTTTGACAACTTTTCTGGCTCCACCTTTTTTACGGGTTGCCTTTGGTTCATCCACGAATCCCATCCCAGAATCTACCACGGCTGTAGAAACAGCAAGTGAGTAACGGTTTTACGAGATTACGGCTGTTTACTCAATAGATGATTGTGGTGCGAGGTTGGGTGAACGATCGAGAAATTGCAGAGTTTCTAGCACCAAGTTACACCAATCAACGGTAGCTAAGTAAATGCCGATGACCTCGTGTTCATTTGACTCTAGACACCGACAGCCTATCTGTCGGTTACGTCCTCACCAATACTCAATCGTTGTTGTGGCTGGTGATGGATTTAGTGTTCCCAGCCAGTAACATTTAATACCAGCCACAACAACATCCCGATCGCGAATCTTAAACGAAATTTTTCTGTATAAATAGTGTTTTAAGCGAACCCGCTTCTACAAGTTCTCGCGTTCAAAAAAATTCGCTGAAATGTAAAAATGCGATCGCATCACTCCTCTTTCCTGACTCCTGTACGGGCGGGTTTATTCGCCCAATTCTGGGGTGTTTCATAAATATTTTGTAAACACCCGCCCCTACAACTCTCTTCTAAAATAGATGTGTTGAGAATCATTTTTAGTATTCTATCTTAGGCATCACTGTGTCGATGCGGGAAAATTGTACGCTAAGAAAATTTCAAGTGCTTGAAACGACGATTTTTCGTTCAAGATAGATCGAAACTAGCAGCATAACCATAGTTCTTTCACCAATTTGATGAGAGAAAGCACTTCTTGAAAAGCTTGCCCTATATTAGTTTCAGCCTTAGCGTACAAAAAAAATCGGATTGGCACGGTGATGCCGAAAACGAGTTTTTGCCATCGTTATGAACACTCCGACCTTAACTGAGCGAACTGAAGTTGATTATTTGGTAGTGGTAAATATGTAGTGATAACTCTCTAATTCCGCAAAGAGGCATTGTAATAATGAATGAAATACCAAATTGCGCCAATGTGATTTTCTAACTTTTTGGAAAAAGACAAAGTTTTTCTAACCAGACGAGAAATTCTCTGCCTCATCATGTTATTGAATCTTTCAACATGATTAGTTTTACCAGTTTCTTTTCCTACAGGTTTATGACGTTTTTTTGGAATAACTCCTTGATAAGAATCCCAAAAATCCGTATAACAAACTGCACATTGACATCGAGTGTTTTGGGGAGAATGATTCCTCTCGAAAACTCTCGGATAAACTGGAGGGAGAGAATGCCAAAGTTTTAATGCTGATTCTCGGCTTCGAGCTCCAATATAAGCGCCAACAATTTCTTTGGTGTTGGCATCAATAGCTAACCAGATCCATTGCTTATTCCCTTTGCTATTGATGAAAGAACAAGCCTCATCGCATTCAATCGTCAGCTTTTCTGGAGGTTTAAGAGTTACTTCTATCTGCTGAGGAACACTATTATATAAAGCGTTGACATCATCTTGTAACCACTTTTTAGAAACATCAGTGACTCGCGCAATTCCAGCCAGAGGAATTTTTTCTAGCAACATTCTGTCAATTTGGTCAAGTGAAGATAAAATATATTTCTTTGTGGGGTTGGCGACAAATTGTCTGCCACAGTCCTGACACTGGTGTTTAGGTTTCTGATTATGAATTCTCCCATTCTTAACAGTGCGATGAGAGCCACAACGAGGACAAATTGGTTTGCTTTCAGACATTTACTCAAGAAAGCTAGAAAAAGTTCGTTATTTAGATTTAGTTATTGTAGTCTATCACTACATATTTACTACTACCCAAGGCAAGATGTTCTTTGTGGCAATTGACGCGCTTGCCTCTCCCTAAGAACTGCTAAATCTATGCTTCGTCAAGCAGAACTTTCTGAAGTCGAACGAAGGGAATTTGTTCAGAATAGTTACAGGTAGCTCTGCGAGAAATCGTTTGCTAATTAATAATTAAAGCTAATTCGCTCCGAGCGTTGGTAAGTAGGGGAAATTAATCGGCAATTCCACCTTTTCTACTATTATTTTTTAGTTGGATTCACAAGATATTATTTTCCTTTCATTTGTCATTTTCATAAGTGTAGATTCTAAAACCCACTCCTATCTTTAATTTCTATTGAAGCATTCTAAACAAAGGAATAGATTAAGAAATTATACAGTGCAATCTACAAGGATTTAGATATGGAAATCGATCTTCAGTTCGTTAGCTTTTTAAAGAAAGATCTCAGGCTTTCAGCTCGTTTCATCATAAAGGTCTGGAAACATGCCGAGCATATGCCAAGTTTATTACCAATTATACTTTGGCAAGATGGAGCGTTCGAGTGATGTTAACGCGATCGCATTTCTGATTGGGGATCTCAATTTGATTTAGGATGTAACATCTAATACTAGCTAAAATTCGTCTTAGAGGTTAACATCTTCTGACCTTTTGTCTACTCTGTTAAGCTATCTTTCACCACTTCTGAAGGCGATTCCTTTCAGTTTGATGTTAAAGTAATAGATTTTAAGATATAATTAAAATATAAACAGCGACAACGCTAATCATTGTGAGCAGCCAACATGGATGCCAATGAAGTTTTAAGACGATATGCAGCCGGAGAACGGGATTTTAGACAGTTAGACTTGCGAGGAATAAGCTTAATCCAAGCAAACTTAAGCGGCACAGATCTAACTGGAACAAGCCTACGCAATTCAGACTTGAGCGGCGCAAATCTAAGCAATACCAATCTTAATTGGGCTAGCTTGAAAGGGGCAAACCTAACTAAGACTAACTTAAAGGGGGCACAAATGCCTAATGGAAGTATGCACAACGATTTATGAGAATCCGCCAACTATTTGGGTTAAAAGTTGACAAGAATTCACGTTCCAGGTGAAACACGGATTCTTTTTTCTTTCATCCACTTAGTCAAATAATTATGCTGCTGTTACAGCAAGATTTTTCAGGGGTATTGCCAAACAGAGTAACGATTTTCAAAATAGGAAATAAAATGCACTGAATACAAAGAAGCGATCGCTATATTAGTTTAAGTCAACAAAAAGTTTAGACTTAATATTTACATTGAATCGCGATAGTTTGAATAAATTCGCTCTCATTTCTTTAAAGGAATCCATTCATGAGTATTGTCAAGAAGTTGATTGTTAACGCAGACGCTGAAACTCGCTACCCTACCCCTGGCGAACTAGAGCAGATTAAGATCTTAGCCCAGAGTGGCGATCGCCGCCTGCGCCTTGCTCAAGCACTGACAGCTAATCGAGAAGGCATTATTCAACAAGCTGGAAGTCAATTGTTCCAAAGGCGACCAGACATCGTTTCTCCTGGGGGAAATGCTTACGGTCGGGAAATGACTGCAACCTGCCTGCGAGACATGGATTACTATCTGCGTTTGATTACATACGCTATTGTGGCTGGTGATGCTACGCCGATTGAAGAAATTGGGGTGATTGGTGTCCGCCAAATGTACAGATCTCTGGGGACTCCCGTCGAAGCTGTCGTCGAGAGCATCCGAGCCATGAAGAATGTCACTAGTACGATGATGTCTGGAGAAGATGCTAGCGAAGCTAGTGCTTACTTCGACTACTTAATCGGTGCTATGCAGTAGAGCAAGGGCTTTTCTCAGTCGATGTAAGTATTTTAGGTCTATGTAACATAACTCCGAGCGGAATTCTGCCGAGCTATTGAAGCTTTGGTTGGTCCGGTCGGATAAAATTGGTTAAATGACACAGAGTAAAACCTAATATTAAAGTGGAGTTTCCTATGTCACCTGAAGCCACCCCAATCGAATCCGCCGTCCTGGTTACTATTATTGGTGAAACAGTACTTAAAGATAGCATTGTCCAATTACTGAAAAGCCACAATGTCAGTGGCTATACTATCATTCAAGCGCAGGGTGAGGGTGGTCATGGCAGACGGTTGGGAGATATGGCAGGCTACAACACCAATATTGAAATCAAGACGATTGTGTCGCCAGAAGTATCAGATACTCTTTTTTTGGCACTCAAAAAGCATCAGGGCAAGCACGCCTTAATTGCCTTCCGACAAAAGGTGGAAGCTTTGTATTGATTATTAAACGTGAGTTTGAGGAAGTTTAAAAGCTACTGGAAAAGCTGCTCCGTTAGCGTTGAAGTAAAAATAACCAATAAATAATTTAATAGCTAAAAAACTTGTAGATTAAGGTATAGTAACAGCAATGGGTAAACCAACCATGAAGCCCTTTTAACCAAACGTGACTAAACGCATTAGCAATTGCTTCATCTAAAGCCAGATAAGTTCTCGCACCCAAAGAACGAAGAGAGTTCTTGAATTTTGACCAAAAGTTTTCAATAGCCCCCGTAAAGTATTTTTGACAATTTTGGCAAGAGTACTGGCGACGCTCAATTTCTAAGACTGTCGATTTCCCTAAAATAGGTTAGTCTCTGACACTTAAGTTTCTTTGTAGTACTTGTTTTTGTAGTTATTGTAATGTCATTTTTCCAGCAACATATGAGCTTGCTGTAAATCAATTGTATGCCTTGCAAATTTACACGAGGCTCAGCAAAAAGCAAAAAGAGCAGTCAGCCACTCGCTCATGGCAAATGACAAATGGCAAAATGAAATGAAATCGCTAGACAATTTTTGTGTTCAGTAAATTGACTAAATTTTTGACTAATGAAGGATTAGTTACCGAAGCGCCATTCGTTCCTATTACTTCGGCAACCGTTTCTCCAGATACTTCTCTCATGCCTAGAGAAGTCGCACTTAGTAAGCCGACAACTTTCATCCGAAAGGCAATTTGCTGGATAGTTTCTAGCGGTTGTTGTAGCTGCTTAGCAATCGCTTCAATCGAATTCTTACCGTTAGCAAGTTCCCATACTTGCCCTTCTTGAGCATCGAGCTGAAATCGTGACTTAGTAACAATATTCTTATTAAAAATGTCAGCCGGAGTTGGCAGTTTTGCTGCAAATGGCTTCCAGTCTCGTAATACTCGCAAACCTAGCAACGTTGCTTCTGCTACTGGCAAGCTCAAACCTGTCATTTCGATCTTGGGTAATATTACTTGCGAATTAAAGCTAAAATGACCCCGCGAAAGTTTAAATAAACCACAGACAGGCTGAATCACTTGAGCGTGAAACAGCACTTGTAATTGTTCTGTATTCAACTGTCCGCTGGTTTTCAATTCTACTCCTAAAGCGTGTTCTATGCCATTTGGTGCAGATAGAATATTCAGCAATTCTGCTGCAAGCCAGCCCCGCTTTTCGATCATTGCCAGCAAGTGCTTGTTATCGATTTGCTCCGCGATCGCAACAATACCACCTGTTTGAAACCAGAGATAACAGCTTTTGCCTGACTGAGATTCGTCACTCGGCTCAGGCTGAAGAGAGAGCAAGCCTGTTTGGTGAAATTGCTCGATGAATTGAAAAATGTTTAATAAAGAAAACTCTAATAATTGCCCTGTAATTTCCATAATTGGCTGTTCTCGATTTGATTCCCACCCTTGCCAAGTCATGTGAGGCTATCTACACCCTCACTGCTGCTAACGCTACTGGATAAAAAGAGCTAAAAATTTGTTGTATCTAGCATCTGCCGATCCAAAATCTAAAATCTAAAATTCAAAATAGTACAAGCCCTTTATAACAACTGTAATTGTCGAAAATATCCGTGAAATTATTGATATTTTCGATCGCGACCCTACTTTTCCTCGATCGCTCCTTCTGCTTGGTGAGCGATCGCCCGTAATTTATCGATAACTTCCGGTGTCACTTGCCACAATCCTCGCTGCTGGGCTTCAATTAACCTTTCTGCCATATCTCGCAACGCCCAAGGATTTTTCTGCTGAACGAATTCTTGGACGGCTGGATCGAATAAATAAGCTGCGGCAATGCCTTGATACATATAATCTTCAACACAATTAGCTGTAGCGTCGTAGGCAAATAAATAATCTACCGTAGCTGCCATTTCAAACGCTCCTTTATAACCGTGACGCATTACGCCAGCAATCCATTTCGGATTGATGACGCGGGAACGATAGACTCTAGCGATTTCTGCTTTTAAATCGCGAATGCGGGGATTTGCCGGAATCGAATTGTCCCCGAAATATGTCTGGGGGTTTTTACCTTGAATGGCACGCACGGCAACGGTTAAACCACCTTGAAATTGGTAGTAATCGTCAGAATCAAGCAGATCGTGTTCGCGATTGTCCTGATTGTGCAAGACAATTTGCATCTGCGCCAAACGTTGCTCGAAAGCCTCTGGGGCGGCGCGTCCTTCAGAATTACGGGAGTAAGCGTAGCAACTCCAATTGATGTAAGCACGGGCTAAATCGCGATCGTCCGTCCAATTTTGCGCTTCAATTAAACCTTGTAGCCCAGCCCCATATGCCCCAGGTTTAGAACCAAAAACACGATAAAGCGATCGCTCTTGTGCTTGTTCGGGTGTCAATCCTGCCGATTGCCAAAACTGAGTTTCTTGTTTCGCTTTGGCAGCCAGCGGATTTTGTGCTGGCGGTTCGTCCAACTGCGATACAGCAACAACAGCACTGTCAAACAGATCGATTAAATTCGGAAAAGCATCGCGGAAAAAACCAGAAATTCTTAAAGTGACATCCACGCGGGGACGTGCCAACACCGACATGGGTAAAATCTCAAAATCTACCACGCGCCGAGAAATCCCATCCCATACCGGACGCACTCCCAACAAAGCCAGCGCCTCGGCGATGTCATCTCCGCCAGTTCGCATAGTAGAAGTTCCCCAAATCGATAAACCTAGAGTTTGAGGATATTCTCCGCGTTCTTGAGTGTAGCGTTCGATTAAAGCTTCAGCTGCTTTGCGTCCGATATCCCAAGCTGTTTCCGTCGGAATGGCGCGGATATCTACCGAATAAAAATTTTTTCCCGTTGGTAACACTTCTGGACGACCTCTCGTTGGCGCACCCGATGCCCCACTGGGGACGTATCGCCCATCTAAACCTCGGATTAAATTAGTAATTTCTTGTTGAGTTTGTTCTAAAGCGGGGAGGAGGCGATCGCGAATCCAGTTTAATGAATTGGTAATGGGTAATAGGTAATGGGTAATGGGTAGTTGGTCAGAAATTAATTGTTCTACCAACTCAGCAGCATGTTGTTCTAATACTTCGATCGCATCGCCGATTGTGTGGCAGGATTTTTGAGTTTTTGCCGATATAATTTGAGCGTTAGTAGTTGAGAGCTGAGTGCTGAAATCCGCTGTGAGGGGGTCGAAATCTAATCCCCAGGCTTGGGCAATTGCGCGAGTGATTCCTGGTTGGTAAGCATTTGGTTGACGGGCGATCGCGACAATTAAATCGCGTAATTGCTGTCCTTGAGGGCATTGTCCAAATACGTGTAAACCATCGCGAATTTGAGCTTCTTTGAGTTCGCACAAGTAACCGTCTAGTTGATTAATTGGTAATTGGTAATTGGTAATTGGTAATTGGTAATTGGTAATTGGTAATTGGCGAGAGACAAAAGGTATTTTTGCTCCCTCAGCTTCCTCAGCTTCCTCAGTTCCCCCAGTTCTCTTCGCCGACTCCCGCTCCAATTCCAAATCTAAATTTTCTTGTTTTAGCAGTTGCCAAATGCGATCGGTAATAGCTGGTAATCTAGATGGGTCTAAACTTTGAGCTTCGTAGTATTCATCAACTAAAGCTTCTAACTGTTGTAGTCCTCCGTAGAGTTCTGCCCGCGTCATGGGAGGTGTTAAATGGTCGATAATGACTGCTTGGGCGCGGCGTTTTGCTTGCGAACCTTCTCCAGGATCGTTGACGATAAAGGGATAGAGATGGGGCATAGCACCCAAAGCAACTTCGGGATAACACTGACTTGAGAGCGCCACGCTTTTACCTGGAAGCCATTCCAAATTACCGTGTTTACCTACGTGTACTACAGCATCAGCATCAAAATGGTGGCGAATCCAATAATAAAAAGCTAAATAAGTATGCGGCGGCTCCAAATCGGGTGCGTGATAATTTAATGCCGGATCGCGATCGTACCCCCTTGCTGGTTGGATGCCTACGAAGATGTTACCGAGTTGGATTCCAGGAATTGGTAGTTGGTAATTGGTAATTGGTAATTGGTAATTGGTAGTTGCTTCCTCTGCTCCCTCTGCTCTCTCATTGCCCCACCGACTGGCTATCCCCTGTTGCACAGCTTCGGGAAGAGTGGCAAAATATTGTTGATATTCTTGCCAACTTAACTGTTGTGGGTGCGATCGCCATTGACTATCGGGATCGTTTGTGGCTCCAGATGTCAGGCGTTGGATTAGTTCGTCTCCAGTTTGCGGTGGATTTTCTACCTGATATCCAGCTTGCTGTAGTGCTTGGAGAATTTCTATACAACTGGCGGGAGTATCTAACCCTACCCCATTTGCCAAGCGTCCGTCGCGATTGGGATAGTTTGCCAAAATGAGAGCAATTTTGCGTGCTTTGGGCGGGCGAGAACGTAACCGTACCCAACGCTGAGTTAATTCGGCGACAAATTCCAGGCGATCGCGCACCGACTCATAAACTACCACATTCGTTTCTAAAACAGAATTCCAGCTTTGCACGGCTTTAAACGAGACAGCACGGCTAATAATGCGTCCATCTACTTCTGGTAGTGCTACATTCATGCCAATATCCCGTGGCGATAGTCCTTGAAAACTTGCTTCCCATGCTGGCAGTGGACTACTACTGAGAATTACCTGCAATATTGGCACGTCTAGCTGTTGCCATAAATGAGGGGCTGGGGGCTGGGGGCTAGGGGCTAGAGAATCAATTTTAGATTTTGGATTTTGGAGCCACTGCGTTGCGGGGGTTCCCCCCGTTGAAGCATGTGGCGTGATTTTGGATTGAAATTCTTCCTTGACTCCTGTACGGACGGGTTCGATCGCGGAACTATTTGTTGTTTGATAGTTATCCTCACTAAACCCGCCCCTACAATTCCTGACTTCCGACTCTAAACGTGTTAGGGAAAAACTCGTTGTATTTAATAAGAATTGAATTGCTGCTTCATCTTGCGGCTGAAAATAAGACAATACATCTGCTTGTACTTCCGGATCGCGCAGCGAAGAGACAAATACTGGTACTGGCGTTAAATTTTTAGCAGCTAATGTTTGACATAGATCGTCAATTACTTTGGTATTACCTGCTAAGTAATGAGCGCGGTAGAATAAAATGCCAATTTTTGGTAGTTGGTAATTGGTAATTGGTAGTTGGTAATTGGTAATTGCTTCCTCAGCACCCTCAGCTCTCTTCCCCGACTCCCAAGCATACAAACCCACACGGGGAACTACTTGCGGTGGTTGGGGATTGTATGTAGTGTGGAAGCACAGATCGGAGGTAAATAGTAGGGCATCGATCGCATTTTCTACTCCACCTTCGAGAAAGTAACGCCAGAGTTGATTTCCTGCTGCTAATGGAACTGTGGAGTGGGCAATTAAATCGGGGTCGATCGCGTCGTCTCCTGGTATGACTATCAGCGCTGCGCCAGTCCGCTGCACTGTTTCTCGCACTACCTCTAAACCGTAAGACCAATACGATCGACCCCCCAAAAGCCGTAGTATAATAACTTGAGCTTTTTCTAAAACATCTTCTGCATAAGTATCTATAACAATTTGTTGCTGCAATTGCAGTAAATTAGCAACTCGAAAAGCGGGAAATCCCATCGGTAACTTAGTCACTGCCGCTGCCAAGGTTTGAATATCGGTATCGGCAGCAGTGAGAAACACTAAAGGAGCTGGAGTTTGTGCGAACAAAGCGACACCATCAGCTTGAGAATTCCAATCTCCAAGGGTGGTATTTATACGATGCATATTACTCTCTGTTCGGCTTAGACTAGTGGTTAAGCTACAAGGGAAAACTTTCTTAGCCTAGCACCTCGAATCCGATCTATCTCAATCTGCTCTATCCCAATCTGCGAAAATGTCTAGTTCTCAGGACTTGAGCTTCCATCAACTTTTGCCCGTGACAATTTTTCAGCAACTAAGGCAACTGCTTCAACAGATGGCTCAAGAATTGGGAAGGGAAGCGTCGATCGTTACAGAAGAAGCTCTGATTCCAATCCCAACTTTTCCTCAAGTAATAGAACAGTTTACATTGGTCGTTTCGCCGCAATTTAGCGCGCTGCTGACGGGAAACAGTAGCGAGTGGCAGGTAACAAATGCTAAGCAGGATGGGCAAAATCTAGCAAGCAAAGCAGACACGGTAGATTACTACTCGCTACTCACTACTCACTACTCACTTTTAGATGCCAAATTAACGTTCGAGCCGGAAGCGATCGCCCAATTTTTGCAGCATCTGAGTGGCTGGTTAGAACACAACCCTCTCGCCCAAGCTACTTTAGCGCAATACAGCCAAGTCATTCAACCCAACAACGCTATCGTACAAGCGAAATTTACATTGATGTTGCTGTCCGTGCTAGCGCCAGGAACGCACCAAAATGTTGAATCAGAATCGATCTACCCTTTTGTTTCGGTTTGTCAACCTGTAGAAGAGGCTCTACACCAACAAATTGCCCACGAACGCTTGCTCAATCAAGTGACGACCCAGATCCGTCAAAGCTTGGAACTACCCACGATTATTGCAAATGTAGTAAAGCAGGTACGAGAGTTTTTGCAAGTCGATCGCTTGGTTGTTTATCAATTTGAACAGCAAGAAATTGTCGGGGCGGGTTTATCAGTTATCAGTGACCAGTTATCAGCGTCCACCCCCCACTCACCACTCCCCACTGCCCACTCCCCATTCCCTTCTCAAGGCTGCGTCATTTACGAAGCGCGTGCTAGCGAGTCGATCGAATCGGTGATGAATTATCGAGAAGAAAACTGCTTCGTTCCCTCTTGTCAGTGTTGGGAGAAGTATCGCCAAGGTTTCACGCTGGCGATCGCGGACGTGAACAAAGCTTATGTTTTCTCATCTTGTTTGTTAGCATTTTTACAAAAAATGCAGGTACGTGCCAAGCTAATAGCACCCATTGTATTTCAGCAGCAACTCTGGGGCTTGCTCATAGCGCATCAATGTAGCGAGCCACGCTCTTGGCAAGAGAGTGAAAAAAATTTACTGCGACAGGTTGCCGAGCAACTCGCGATCGCCATTCATCAAGAAGAGTTAATGCGATCGCTAAAACTGGAAAAACAAACCCTAGAACAAAGAGTAATCGAGCGGACTCAAGCACTGCACGATGCTTTACTTGCAGCTCAGGCAGCTAGCCGCGCTAAAAGTGAATTTCTCGCCACGATGAGCCATGAGTTACGCACTCCCCTAACTAGTGTTATCGGCATGTCATCGACCCTGTTGCGCTGGCCTTTGGGAGAATTAAATCAGCGCCAACGTCAGTACTTGCAAACAATTCACGATAGCGGCGAACATTTACTAGCACTAATCAACGACATTCTAGAACTGTCTCACTTTGAAGCAGGCAAAGCAGCTTTAAATTTAAATGAATTTGCTCTGGCACAACTTGCAGAAGCTAGCTTGCGATCGCTTGGAGAACAAGCATCGCGTCAAGTCGTGAATTTAACGCTCGATCTCAAAATTCCTCCAGATTATCGGCTCGTTGCTGACCCTCAGCGAGTCGGGCAAATTTTATGGAATTTACTCAGTAATGCGATTAAATTTACTCCTGAAGGAGGAGAGGCAATTTTACGAGTTTGGAGCGAAACCGACTGGGCTGTCATTCAAGTAGAAGATACAGGGATTGGCATCGCTGAGGAACATTTGCCTCTGATTTTTGAAAAATTCCAACAACTCGATTCCCCCTACCATCGTCATCACGGCGGGACGGGATTGGGTCTAGCTTTGACCAAACAACTCGTGGAACTTCATTTAGGACGGATTGAAGTCGAATCGACTTTAGGTGTAGGCTCGCTTTTTACCGTTTGGCTACCTAATACTGGGGATTAGGAAGTAGGGGAGGAAAATGAGGGTAATTTATTACGTCCTCAGCATTCCGCTAGAATCGTTGAACGCCGTTATTGTCGAGTCAGTTACATGAAGACTGTACGGGTAAGAGCGCCAGAACTACCTCAAAATCAGCCTTGGCTAAATACCGATAAACCTTTATTGCTTCAACAACTTAGAGGTAGAATTGTCATTCTTGACTTTTGGACTTATTGCTGTATTAATTGCCTGCACGTTTTGCCAGACTTGAAATATTTAGAACAGAAGTATAAAGGCAGCCTCACAGTCATCGGCGTTCACTCGGCTAAGTTTGACCAAGAAAAACAAGTCGAGAGTATTAGTCAAGCTATTCTACGGTATGACATCGAGCATCCCGTTGTAGTTGATAATTACTTGCAACTATGGTAACAATATGCAGTACGTGCGTGGCCTACGTTGGTAATTATTGACCCAGAAGGATACGTCATTGGTTCTGTTGCAGGAGAAGGCAATCGGGAAGTGTTAGATGAATTAATTGCCAAGATGATTCAAGAGTATCGAGCTAGAGGTACGTTAGCATCTCAAGAGATCGAACTAATTCTAGAAAAACAACGGCAACCCCTAACTGCACCCTTGGCATTTCCTGGTAAAGTACTAGCCACTTCCACTGGATTGTTTGTTGCGGATTCGGGACATCACCGAATTGTTTGGAGTACGCTTGATGGGGAAATTATACAGGCGATCGGTACGGGAAAATCTGGGTTAACCGATGGTGACTTTACGCGATCGCAATTTTTTGCCCCCCAAGGCATGGTATTCGATGATGAAAACCAGTTACTCTACGTAGCCGACACTGAAAATCACGCCATTCGCCGCATCAACCTACAATTAGAACGTGTAGAAACCATTGCCGGAACCGGAGAACAAAGTCGTAATATCCGTCCTCATGGTGGTATTGGTCGAGTAACAGCTTTAAATTCCCCTTGGGATTTGGTAATGGTGAAGAATTATCTCTTCATCGCGATGGCGGGAAATCATCAAATCTGGCAAATGGATTTAGAAAAAGGCATTTTACAAACCTATGCGGGTACTGGTGCGGAAGCTTGTTTGGATGGTTTAGTCGCGAAATCAGCTTTTGCTCAACCAAGCGGTATTACTACTGATGGCAGAGAATTATACGTTGCTGACAGTGAAGTGAGTTCAATTCGCGGTATTGGGTTAATGCTCGATCCTCAAGTACGGACAATCTGCGGTAGTGGGGAATTATTTGGTTTTGGCGATGTCGATGGTACTGGTGCGGACGTGCGACTTCAACATTGTTTAGGAGTAAAATCCGCTCGGAATTTCTTGTGGGTAGCCGATACCTACAACCACAAAATTAAATTAGTCAGTCCCCATAGCGGTAATTGCCAAACTATTTTAGGGGATGGAGTAGCAGGATTCCAGGACGGTGAAGGTAAAAATAGCCGCTTTAACGAACCTTCTGGATTAAGTGTTTTTGGTTCTTGTTTGTACGTTGCCGATACAAACAACCACGTAATTAGGCGCGTAGAATTGGATACATTAACTGTAACCACACTAGAATTTCCAGGTTTATGTGCGCCCGATATTTGTCTCCCTTCCGTGCGTGAATCAAAATTCTAGATAAAGTTCTAGATGCAGTTTCTAGCTACAATGGCTTGGCAGATGTTTGCTAGTTAACAACACTCCCTGCTACGCAACGCATGAATCAACAGCTTAACAATGCTTTTACCCTATTTCTCAGCTTGCTTGTCGAGGCATTGCCGTTTTTGCTGCTGGGGGTGTTATTCTCGGGGGTACTGCTGCTATTTGTAGATGAACGCAAGTTAATTGCGAGGCTACCTAAAAATCCACTGTTAGGCGCTTTAGTTGGCAGCATGGTAGGATTTTTATTTCCCGTGTGCGAGTGTGGTAACGTCCCCGTAGCGAGACGGATGTTAATGCAGGGAGTACCAACACCCGTAGCAATTGGTTTTTTATTAGCCGCACCGACGATCAATCCGATTGTAATTTGGGCAACATGGACGGCATTTCGCGATCAACCAGAAATAGTAGTTTTACGAGTAGTCTTTTCATTGGCGATCGCCACCATTATAGGTTGGGTATTCAGCGCCCAAACCGATCTGCGTCCCCTATTACAACCTGCTTTAGCAGCCGCTTGGCAACCAAAACAGCCGCATAAAGAGAAAGATAAGTCGAAAACCTCGTCCGACTTATTACAATCAGGTACATTTTGGCTCTCAGCAGCGGGAGATCCAATTAGGATCGATGCATCTGTATTACAAGCAAACTTAGCAGCAGCTACGCCAATCAAACCATTACCAGAACGCTTGCGTTTGTTATTAGATAACACTATTCAAGAATTGCGCGAACTGGGTTCTGTCTTAGTTATTGGTAGTGCGATCGCGGCATTAATTCAAGTTTTTGTGCCGCGCGAGGTGATTTTAAATCTTGGTGGCGGCGAAATTACCTCTATTCTTACCATGATGCTTTTAGCAGCTGTCGTCTCAATTTGTTCTACTGTAGATTCATTTTTCGCTTTATCCTTCGCCTCAACCTTCACCAGCGGCTCGTTACTCGCATTTTTAATCTTCGGACCGATGATCGATCTTAAAGGCATTGGCTTAATGCTATCAATCTTCAAACCCCGTGCAATTTTTTACTTATTTGCCATAGCTGCTCAATTGACATTTTTATTTACTCTGTTTATTAATTTACATGTGATTTAAAGTGAGTAGTGAGTGGTGAGTGGTGAGTAGTGAATGAGAAGCAAGCCAATAGTTAACTGTAAATCATCAATTACAGATGACAAATGACCATAGTTAACAGTGATACCAGTTCTCCGTAGAGCTGCACTAAATTCGACCCCCCTGTAGTCCCCCCTTAGTAAGGGGGGACGCCGAAGGCGGGGGTAAAAATAATGCAGTTTCACACAGAAACGGTATGAGTCCTCAATTACAAATGACGAATGACCAATAACCAGTTACCAGTTACCCATTACCAAACACTACTCACTACGAATCGACTCACTTCCCCATGACCAAATCTAAAATTTACAATTGGCTAGAAGTATTAGCGATCGCTGCCTGGGGCAGTTTGATGCTGAAATACTGGCTAACTGGTAAGCTGAATTTATTGATTCACCCCGATTATTTTTGGTTGGTGATTTCTGGGGGAATTGGCTTTTTAGGCGTAGCTGGTTTAAAAGCTTGGCAACTTCTGCGTCAGCGCCGGAATGTATTGCCTGTACGCCACGTCAGTCTACTTTCACCAGGCTTTAGCAGCATTTTACTATTGGTGACAGCGATCGCGGGGTTAATTTTCACCCCTCGCGTTTTTGCCAGCCAAACTGCGATGCAAAGGGGAGTGACAGACTTTCTCGCCGCTACTCGTTCCCAACCCCAAGCCTTTCATGGTTCGATTAAACCAGAGGCGCGATCGCTTTTAGATTGGGTACGCACGCTGAATGTTTATCCCGAGCCTGACGCATATACAGGGCAAAAAGTCAAGGTACAAGGATTTACAATTCACCCTCCCGAGTTTCCTCCTAATTACTTACTAATCTCGCGGTTTGTCATTACTTGCTGCGCTGCCGATGCATATCCGGTGGGGTTGCCAGTTAAATTGACAGAAGATCGTCAGGCTTATCCTGCCGATACTTGGCTGGAGGTGGAAGGACAAATGATCACGGAGATTATCAAGGGTAAGCGCCAATTAACCATTCAAGCCAATGCTTCCCCCAAGAAAATTCCCGAACCTCAAAATCCGTATGAGTATTAGCAGTGTGCGGCTTTCTTCTTATTCCCCCCTTTCATAAGAAGTTTTCTCTTATTCCCCCCTTTCACAAGAAGTTTTCTCTTATTCCCCCCTTTCATAAGGGGGGTTAGGGGGGATCTTCGGGTCAATGTCGCAGTTTTTCGATCCCCCAACCCCCTTAAAAAGGGGGCAATAGATCGCTCGCGCATGGGGTGAGTAGTGCTTTAATCAGGACTACGGGTTAAGAAAGGGACATCGATAACTTCGCCTGTAACTTCGCCGACTGTAACTTGTAAGCCAGCGCCACCAGCTTTGGTACGGATGTAGCCTAACCCAAAGCAACCTTCATCAGTATCGGTGTAGCTGGTGAGGATGCCAACTTTCTCCTCACCTACAGTAATAATGCTACCTGGCGCGGCTGGGGCGTTGAGACGAATTCCCCACAGATGTTGCTTGACTCCTTTGTAGGTATTGAGACGAGCAATTGTTTCTTGACCGATATAGCAGCCTTTATTGAAAGAAATAGTTTGCCACAAGCCTGCTTCTAAAGGATTGTAATCTTCAGTCAGTTCTCGATCGGGGACGGGACGACCTTGTTCGATCCGCAATTGTTCCCAAACGCGATCGCCTAGAGGTACTGCACTAGCTTCTATAATTTGCTGCCAGACTGTTGCTGCTTTATCTACTGGCACGATTACGGTGTACCCAGGTGTAGCTAAACCACTCCCAACAGCTACGCGGATTTCCGTGCCTCCTAAATTAACTAGTTGGTGGTTAGCATAGGACCGATCGCTAATCGAACTAGCACCAAGTTTTGCCAAAATCTCATCGCTTTTAGAACCAATCAGACTGAAAACCGCAGTCTCGCCACTTATATCTTCCAGTTTGACGCGATCGGCAAAAAAGATATAGCGATCGAGCCAATCGATCAGATACTGACGGCGGTTAGGTGAGACGATTAGTAAAACTGCGTCTTCGGTAACATATGCAGTTGCTAAGTCAATCGTGCGAGCAGTAGAAGAAACAAAAACTGTATCGCAGCCTTGTCCTGGTTTTAAGATTTGGAAATCGTTGGTACTTTGGTTGTGCAGAAAGCGGATGCGGTCTTCATCAGCAACGCGAATTATTCCCCAGTGGGAGCGATCGCATATTGCTATCCCCTCTCGTACCGCTTGCATGGCTGCTGTATCGTTGCCAAAGCTCACGGGAATTTTGTTTCCGGCAATTTCCTCAAAAATTGCTCCCGCCGCCGCTTGAACTGCCTGTAGTCGTTCCCTCATAAGATTTTTAGGCAATGGTTAATCGGTAAGTCAAAAGTTAAAAGTCAAAAGTCAAAACTGAGGAGTTTCTGCTCGTCACTACTCACTACTCACTACTCACTACTCACTAGACTTTAGGCAAACTACTAAACATTTGTTCTACAGCTGCACCTGCTTTCGCATCTAAACGCTGCCAGTCTATTTCTCCCGTATCGTCAATTAAGCTGGTGTCAACTTCTACCGAGCGATCGCTACTAGATGATAGATCGGTATCGTATTGCTGAAAGCAAACCTGATAGCAGAGTTCCCACAGGTCGAAGTTATATTGTTGATTTTGGTTTTGTAAAGATAGCTGATACCCTGGTTGAGGCATCGGTAAGTTGGCGATCGCGCTTTCTATTTCTGCCGTGCGTTCTGGAGAAGCACCGTCCAACTCTTGTAATAACAAAATTACCCTAGTTTTCATTTCCTCTGTCGTGTCTGGCGACCAAATTAGGACATTTTCGTAAGTCCCCTGCCAAGCCGACTCGTCTAACTGTTTGCGAATGTGGTCGATAATGCGAATGAAAGCAGGTTGCATCAAGAGTTCTGCCTGTTGCCATGCAACTGGATCGGTAATTCTTGGTGGCATGGGTATTCCCCCGCTGTGTGGAACATAGACGCGATGCGATCGCATCGGCGCGATTCCTTCATGCTATCGCACGCGCTAGCAAAATTAATGCGTGGAGGCATGGAGCGATCGCCATTGGGCATCAAATCTGAGTAGCAGGTTAAACAAAATTCGAGCTGTTTCTAATAGTAGCATTGAGAGCGGTACTAATAAAAATATTCTGTTAAATAGACTTAAAAACAATAAAATAATCAGCAATAATATACGCAAGGAAAAATTTATTTGACTCAAAAACTTCTTATAACTAAATACAAAACTGTAAAGTGAGTATCTCATTTTTAGAACTTCTAAGATTCCCGTGCGCGCCTGTTCCTGTTCTGGATCGAGGCGCAGCGACTCGCGAAAATACTGTTCGGCTACATCTATATTACCGTAGTATAGATATAGCCAACCTTGAATAGCATAGGTAGTTGAATTTTCGGGGTCTTGAAAAATCGCAGCTTCTAGTGTAGTTTCTACTTCTTGATAGCGATGTAACCGTAATAAAGCCATAGCCCGAAGATTGAGACATAACAAATGCTCGGCATCCAGACTCAAACCCCGTTCTGCACTTGCCAATGCTTCGGTACGATTGCCTTGTGCTAACTGAATAACTGATAGTAAAGCAAAATAATCCGCCACTTCTGAATCTAAGCAAATTGCTCTTTGGATTGCTGCTTTTGCTAACTTAAATCGTTTCTGAATATAAAGAATTTTAGCTAAATTGCAATGAGTATCGGACAAGTCCGGGGCTAAATACACTGCTATTTTAGCTGCTTCAGTTGCTTCCCGATCTTGGTTCATTTCAATCAAACACACGCTTAAAAGAGCATGAGCAAAAGAACTATTTGGATCGATAGCTAATTGTTTTCTTATCTCTGCTGCTGCTAGTTTGTAGCGCGATTGTTCGATTAAAATTAATGCTTTTTCTAAATTTACATACATACGGTTGTCATTTGGAAGTGAGTAGTGAGTAGTGAGCGGTCAGTCATCACTCCTAACTTATGACTACTGGAATCCCGACTCCTGTTTGCTGATAACTGATAACTGATAATCGCTTACTTTAAATAATTTAAAATTTCATCGTAAATTCCATTTTCGTTGGCATAGGTAGCATAATTACGAGCAGTAGAAAGCCACTCTGTAACAGAAGCATGAATTACATTTATGGCGGCTAAAAAATCTTTATTTGTTAGCGGTTTAGCTATGCCTTGCTTAATAGCTATCTGTAATTTCCTTTCTACTGCTAAATCCACAACCGCTTTTAAATCTGCTCCAGAAAAGTTAGCAGTTTTTTTACTCAAATATTCGTAATCAATATCTTCAATTGGTTTATGACGGCAAAGAATACGCAGAATATTTATCCGTGCGTGGCGATCGGGTGGTGGTACGAATAAAATGCGATCGAAGCGTCCTGGTCGGCGAAAGGCTGAGTCTAAATGCCAAGGGGCGTTAGTAGCGGCTAAAATCAGAATGCCATCATTAGGGCTGTCTACACCATCTAATTCGGCAAGAAACTGATTGACGATTTGACGACCGTTACTGTAGCGCATATCAGTACGTTTAGCAGCTAAGGCATCGACTTCATCAAAAAAAAGTACGCAAGGCTTATATCGTCGAGCTTGCTCGAATAATTCGTGTAAGTTCTTTTCACTATTACCCAACCACATATCTAAGACATCATTGATGCCTACAGATAAGAATCTAGCTTTAATTTCTCCAGCTGTAGCTCTAGCTAAATAAGTTTTACCACATCCAGGAGGACCGTACATTAATACTCCTCCCCCAATCCGCTGACCGTAAGTTTGATAAATTTCTGGATGTGCTAGTGGATGGACAATTTTTAGCCGAATTTCTTCTTTAATAGCATCCATCCCGCCGACATCTTTAAAAGAAATAGCTGGTTGCTCTAGAGGTGCATCGATCGCAGTACCGTCATTTAATTCGTACTTTGGTAATTGGTGTTTTGGTAAATTGTCGTCTGGAACGGAAATTTTTTGGGTAGATACATCAGTGTTACCAAGTCGCTCTGCCAAGACGGGATCGTTTATTTTTGGATCGAGCGCGACAGCTATATGGAAATGGGCAGCTGCATTAGTAGAATCTCCGGTATGAAGCAGAAGACGAGCGTAGAGTACGTGAGCAAAAGCCGGAGTGTCAGAACTTTTGAGCAGATTCTCGACTAGCACCATTGCCTGAGAATTTTTACCTTGATGATAAAAAGCAGCAGCCAAATTGAGTTGTAATAGCTGGTTTTCGGGCATCAATGACAGAGCAAGGCGATACTCTTGCTCTGCCTCCTCAAATTGCCCTAATTCCATGAGAATATCTGCCAAATGTTGGCGAAGTGTTATATTATCGGGCAAAACAAGCAAAGCCGCACGCAAAGCCCGCAGCGTATCTTCACTACTAGTCATAAATGCTTCTGGATCGTCTCTAATATAAGATGCCCAGATTGCACTAGAAATATTTCATTAGTGAGTAGTGAGTAGTGAGTAGTGACCAGTTACCACGCACCACTCTCTTACCCATTACCCATTACCCATTACTACCCATTACCGGACGATGCTGGCTCCAGAATTTATCTACTTCGAGTTGGGCGGCGATCGCGATAATGGTAGCTTCGGCAGTTGGACGACCGACAATTTGAATACCTATAGGTAAACCGTTGGGTGCAAAACCAGTCGGAATAGCGATCGCAGGTAGTCCGCTAGCGTTAAATGGCGGACAGGGAGCTACCCAATTAATTATCTTTTGCAGTGTTTCTTCTGGGCTTAATGCTGCCCACTCGCCAACTCGAATCGGCGGATGCATATAAGTTGGCAGGATCAGCACGTCTACTGAGTCAAAAAAAGCGATAATCCGTCGGGCGATCGCATGAACCGCATCTACAGCGCGAAGATAATCACCAGCAGAACCAGATCGTTCCAGCAGCCACTGATTCATCGGCTGCAAAACTTCTTTGGGTATACCCGCATAAGCTACACCTGCCTGCCACACAGTAGTAAATGGCTCGATTAAACCCGTGAAATCGGGACAGCCTTCTTCTACCCGATGCCCCATTGCTTCCAATAGCCTGACTGCGCCCAAAACGGCTTGTTGACAAACTGAATCTGCCGTGCCAATTTCAGGTAGTGAATTAGTAAAAGCGATCCGCAGGCTGCTAGGTGGTTGCATTGCCGCAGCTAGGAACGAGGAATTTGGTTCTGGCAACCAGTAAGGATCTCCCGTGACGTATCCTGATATGACATCTAGTAAAGCGGCGGCATCCATAACAGTACGGGCGATCGGTCCGTTTGCTGCAACACCACTCAACCGATCGCCAAATGGCGCATAAGATACCCGTCCTCGCGCTGGTTTAATACCCACTAAACCACAACAAAAAGCGGGACCGCGAATCGAGCCACCTGCATCGGAGCCTTGAGCGATCGCACACAATCCCGCCGCTACAGCTGCCGCCGCTCCGCCACTAGAACCTCCAGGTGTATACTCTGGGTTCCAAGGATTGCGGGCTGGTGGAAATCCTGTCGGTTCGGTATAGGGAAAAGAACCTAATTCAGAGGTAGCGGTTTTACCCAAAATAATAAATCCAGCCTGCTTGACTTTTGTTACCACTACGTCATCGTAAGTGGCAATGCGATCGCGTAACGCTGGATTGCCATAACAACACGGGACATCAGCTACGGGGTTCAAGTCTTTAATCGCGATCGGCACGCCAAAAAAAGGTGGTAATTCTGTAGACTTATCGGCTTCGGCTAGCATTTGAGTCTGGGTTTGTGCTTGGGCGATCGCCATTTCTGCCATCACCGTAAAATAGCAACCTAACTGCGGATTTAGTCTTTCTATTCGTTCCAGATAAAGCTGTACCAACTCCAGTGGCGAAACTTCTTTGTTCCGAACTAATCGTGCTTGTTCCAAAGCTGGTGTAAATGCTAGATCGGCTGGATTCATAGATTGGTAATTGGTAATTGGTAATTGGTAATTGGTCGCTACGAATCGACTCACCATCTACCAAAACTCATTACAGCATTCTGTCCCCCAAAACCAAAACTGAAACATAGTGTATTTTCAACTTTGACGTACCGTGGTGCTGTGACTAAATCTAAATCGAATGCGGGCGATCGCAGTCCCGTACAAGGTGGTAATACTTGGTGTCGCAATGCCATCAGACAAAATGCCGCACCTATCGCTCCAGAAGCTCCTAAAGTATGCCCCGTAGCTCCTTTAGTTGAACTAACTGGAACTCGTCTTCCAAATAAATACTCAATTATCTGTGCTTCGCGCTTGTCGTTGAGCTGGGTAGCCGTACCGTGGGCGTGAATGTAATCAGTATCTTGTGGCGTGAGGTTGCTACGCTCTAAACATTGTTTAATCGCCGCGATCGCACTTTTTCCCGTTGGCTCCGGCTGATTTGCATGATAAGCGTCGTTTGTCAAGCCAAAACTCAAGACTTGACCGTAAATTTTTGCCGCTCGCTGCTGAGCTAATTCTGCTGATTCCAAAACTAATATAGATGCTCCCTCGCCCAATACTAATCCTTCTCTGTAGCGATCGAATGGATAAGCGCCAGTCGTTGCTAGTGCGCCCATCTGTCCAAATCCAGCCAGAGTGAGGGGAGTAATTGGTGCTTCCACCGCACCAACAATCACCCGCTGACATTGCCCTGTATTAATCAATAAAGTACCTTGTGCGATCGCCCAAATTCCTGTCGCACAAGCAGCCATTGGCGCTAAAACTACACCCGTTGTACCGATTTGCCTTGCTGCTGCCGTGGCGATCGCGTTTGGTAAAGTTTCTATAAATTCGGGAGTCGGGATTGGGGAGTCGGGAGTGGGGAATCGGGAGTGGGGAGTAGGTGAGCAGGTGAGCAGGTGGGCAGAGGAGATTAAATTCTTCTGACTCCTGACTCCTTTCTTTTGACTTTTAACTTTTGACTTTTGAATCTCTTCCCAAGCGGCTTGTTGAGAGCGGCTGGAACCGATGACTACGCCACAGTCTACTAAAGGCGGTTCCAACCCAGCATCTTTTAAAGCTGCTGCTACTGCCAATTGAGTTAACTCGATCGCATTTGTTGGTTGCTCGTCAATTAGTGCTAAAGGGCGAGCCGTTAACTCTAGGAAAGGCTGCTTCAAGCTAATACCGATGCGATCGAGTATTAAGTTTTCCCAGCTCGTTTCTAAGTTTTTCCCCAAGCTAGAAATTAGACCAATACCTGTGACGACAGTATTCAAGGTGGAGCAGGGAGTATGGAGTAGGGAGTTAGTTACCAGTTACAGAGTCGATTTGCGGTCACTGGTCACTGGTCACTGTTTCTCGCCTCTATTCTTTAACTTATCTATGCCTTCAGTCACTTTAGCAGAATCAATGCGATCGCCTTGTTGAATTTTGTCTACCACATCCATACCGTCAGTCACTTTACCGAATACAGCGTAATCGCCATCGAGAAAACTCAGATCGGCAAGGGCGAAATAGAATTGGGAAGAGGCGGAATCTGGCTGTTGCGATCGCGCCATTGCTACAGCGCCTCTTAAATGCTGTAAAGCTGGTGGTTTTCTGATTCCCGCACTTTTGAGGGTTCGACTGTAAATCGGATCTGCTGCTCCTTGTGGCTTAATCTCTAGAGGAATCTGACGTTCTACCCCTGTTTTGGGGTCAACAAAACTACCATTTCCCAAGCGTTGAGGTGGAAAATTAGGGTTTTTGCCTTGCGGATCGCCACCTTGTACCACAAAAGGCTGTTCTGGCGGTCTGCTCTGAGGACCAATTACCCGATGAAATACGAGTCCGTCGTAAACACCCCGTTGCACTAAATCGACAAAATTACCAGCAGTAAGCGGTGCATTTGTGCCATCTACCTCAATAGTAATTGGCTCTCCCTTCACCGTCATCACAACTGTTGCCTTGCCCTCTAAAGTTGGTAAATTATTCATTTGAACGTTACTTGTTTGAATTGCAGGTACAGGTGTGGTTTCAGCCGTCGCATTATCGGGGGAAGCAGAACTAGCGACCTGGTTAGGCGTACATCCTGTCAAGCACAACCCGCCAATAATTAAAACTAAAACCAACCACTGCTGAACTTTTAACTGCATTTGCCTCTTCGATCGCTGTAGGTAAAAAAGTCTCGAAGGCAAAATCTGCCTCCCAAACGCTCTACCAGGGTACATCCGCTTTCCCCAAGCAAATTCTGAATTTTTTATTAAATTACCAAGCTAGGGGCTAGGGGCTAGGGGCTAGAGGCTAGGGAATTATTGTAGAGATGAGTCTTCCTTGTCTCCCTTGTCCCCCTTGTCTCCTTGCCCCCATATCCCCTCATTCTTCCCCTAGCCCCTCCTAAAGTCCTTCTAGCGGTACTGCTAAAAACCGAGCCAGTTCTGCCCCATCGTTTTCCAACTTGGTAATCGATAGAGGTTGACCCACTCGCGTCAGCGGAATATTTCGCCGACCTTTTACCCGTAAATAAAGTTCTCTACGGGGGTTCAAGCCCTCTTTAAGTTCCAAACGTACAGCTTGAATATCTTCTAAAGGTGCTTTAATTTCAATGCGGCGGTTTTTCCCCAAAAATCCCCAGCGAAAAATGTGAAATTCACCCTTCTCCTTGTCAAACTGGTTGTAGCCGCCGCCCACGTCCAGCAAAATCATGCTCCACAGATATAGTGCTAGCAGCAATCCTGCGACTCCATAAAAGCCGATTGCGATCCCTTGGGGAATAAAAACGAGCTGAGTTGGCTCGGCAAAAGGAATTAAATTGACCTGTAAGTAACTAGAAAGTCCAGCCAAGAAAAAGCCCGTCCCACCGATAGAGACGACTGTAGCCCACCAGTAGTTGCTAAATCGCCGCGAACCTAAAACCTTCTGAGTCAAGTTGCTCGAAGTACTGTTGTTTGCCCTAGCTTCCGAGTCACCGGAGTTGGTGGTTGTCGATGCCGTCATGTTACTACCCTACTCAGTTAAACTACTGGAAACGGTTTTCTAATCCTATTATTCAATAGCTAGTTACCAGGTTCAACTCGTAACAAATCTGAGAAGACTAAGAAAACTTGTGTCAAATTGTAAAATTTCTCATATTTGATTAGACTATAATTTAACACTAAAGACCTAATCCGCCTTGGTGGATCGGGCTTCAGGTGCGGTCACTGCGATCGATTAAGAAACATTAATCAGCCCTGCTGTCAAGTTGCCGATCGAGCAGCGACACTGCTGTGGCATTCTAGTGAGAAAAGCGTTAGTTACCGCAGCGATTTTCTTGCAAACGGAGATTAATTTCAACTGTCTCCCAGTCAACAAAAAGTTAATTCCTCAAAAAGCTTTGCAATTTTTAGTAAACCCAGAGGATTTTAAATGACAATCGCAGTAGGACGCGCGCCGAGTCAAAGAGGATGGTTTGACGTACTCG
>ERZ1066124.429-NODE-429-length-29264-cov-35.450649_pt1 | contig 29264 bp, 35 predicted proteins | sample MGYA00382771_ERZ1066124 | MGnify/ENA primary metagenome ERZ1066124 (study PRJEB33369, sample SAMEA5778354) | biofilm metagenome | biome: Industrial cooling water; feature: Water cooling tower basin; material: Biofilm | place: United Arab Emirates | collected... | reverse complement strand
GGGCCAACTTGAAGCAGGCTCGAATCGATCAAAAGACAGTTATCGATGACAAATGGCGGTTAGTCCATCAGCTTGTCAATCAAGGTGGTATCAACCAAGATTTAAGCGGAAAAGATCTATCACTCACAGACCTCTCAACGGTAAACTTTTCAGACGCAAATCTCTCAAAAACAAATTTTTTAGAAGCCAACCTCTCAGGAGCCAACCTCTCAGGAGCCGACCTTTCAGGAGCCGACCTTTCAGGAGCCGACCTTTCAGGAGCCGACCTTTCAGGAGCCAACTTTTCAGGAGCCAACTTTTCAGGAGCCAACTTTTTAAACGCAAATCTCTCAAAGGCCGACCTCTCAGGAGCCGACCTTTTAGGGGCCGACTTTAGAGGGGCCAACTTGAAGCAGGCTCGAATCGATCAAAAGACAGTTATCGATGACAAATGGTGGTTAATCCATCAGCTTGTCAATCAAGGCGGTATCAACCAAGATTTAAGCGGAAAAGATTTATCATTCGCAGATCTTTCAGGAGCCGACCTTTCAGACGCAAACCTCTCAAAGGCAAACCTCGGATGGGCGAACCTCGGATGGGCAAACCTCTCAAAAACAAATCTCTTAGGAGCCAATCTTTCAAAAACAAATCTCTTAGAAGCCAACCTCTCAGGAGCCGACCTCTCAAAAGCAGACCTTAGATGGGCCAACTTGAAGCAGACTCAAATCGATCAAAAGACAGTTATCGATGACAAATGGCGGTTAGTCCATCAGCTTGTCAATCAAGGCGGTATCAATCAAGATTTAAGTAACGTTGACTTATCAAAAGCCAACCTTTCAGGAGCCGACCTTTCAGACGCAAACCTCTCAAAGGCAAACCTTTCAAAAGCTAACCTTTCAGGAGTCAACTTTTCAGGAGCCGACCTTAGAGGGACAAACTTTTCAGAAGCCGACCTTAGAGGGGCTAACTTTTCAGGGGCCGACCTTAGAGGGGCAGATCTTAGAGAAGCCAACTTGAAGCAGACTCAAATTGATCAAAAGACAGTTATCAATGACAAATGGCGGTTAATCCATCAGCTTGTTAATCAAGGCGGTATCAACCAAGATTTAAGCGGAAAAAATTTATCATTCGTAGACGTCGGCTGGGTCAACCTTTCAGGAGCCAACCTTTCAGGAGCCGACCTTTCTGATGCCATTCTTATAGAAGCCGACCTTTCAGGAGCCGACCTTTCAGGGGCAGACCTTACAGGAGCTAACCTTGATGATGCCGACCTTAGAGGAGCTAACTTTACAAGAGCCATCCTTATAGAAGCAGGCCTTTCAGGAGCCGACCTTTCTGATGCCATTCTTATAGAAGCCGACCTTAGAGGAGCCGAATTTTCATTTGCTTACATTTCAGGGGCAGATTTCTCAGGAGCCGACCTTACAGGGGCAAATTTAAAACGTACTCGAATTGATCAAAAGATAGTTATCGATTAAAAATGATGGTTAGGCATCAGCTTGTTAATTAAGGAGATATCAAATAATATTTAAGCGAAAAAGATTGCAAAAATTTTTAGTAACTAAATTAATGAAAAATTGAAGTTAAAATCTTGAAATTTGTTGATATACTAAAATAGTAAAAAAGCAATAAGTAACAATTTAACTAATAAATAAACTCTGAAATTAATTATGACAAACTTTCAAAAAATTGAATATTTTATCACAAAAGAAGGTAAAGTCACTGAAAGAGTTATCGAGGGAATAGGAGATTCTTGTACTAAACTTACTCAAAATATTGAAAAATCGATTGGTCAAGTTAACGCTCAAGAATTATTACCTGAATATTATGACTGTGAAGAAGATTTAATTGATTCTAATTATCAAAGCTTGAAGGAGTTATAAAAATGTCTGAATTCGACTTAAATTTGTTTGGTTTCTTCCTTTGGCTTGTTTTAACAGTTTTTCTTCTAAACTTACTTGGAGCAAAGCCTAACTCTGTATCTTCTACTTCTAAAACTTCGGCTTCTATCTTTCAAAAAGACTTACATCAAAAAGAGCAAGAGATAGAAGAGTTAAAACAACAATGCTATCGGCTCCGAGAAGAATTAAAACAGCAGTCTTACCAGAAAGAAATCGATTTTCAAGAAACAGTTTTCGAGCAACTACAAACGCTTCTCACTAACTACCCAACCGCTTGTCAGATGGCACAAGCTAAACCTGATTTACCAGCCAAAAATTTAGTCGCTTTATTTAGTCCCTTAGATAACCTAATACAGAGTTGGGGTTATGAACCCATTGGACAGCCTTGGAGACAGGTTAATTATAATCCTCAACATCATCAACCTGATAATGGGGACATTACAGAAGGTGAGTTAGTATACATCCGTTTTGTTGGTTACCGACAAGGAGAAAAAATCCTTTTTCCAGCCAAAGTAAGTCGTTTTCTGCCTGAACAGGTTCAATGACAAAACAAACAATTAATTTATTACCTATTTCTCTTGTCCGATATTCATCATGACAACTATTGCTATAGACTTTGGAACCAGTAATACAGTAGTAAGTATTTTAGAAGCCGATACCCAACAGCCGAAAACTATTAGACTACCTCAAATATCTCGACTGTTTCGGATGAAAGCAAAAAATGGGGATTTAAAAGAAATCTCGGTGATTCCTTCATTGGTCTTCATTAAAGAACCTAATCACTTAATTTTGGGAGAAAAAGTTTGTTCACAACGCTTGGGTTTATCTCAGCCGCAACGCCTATTTAAAGCATTTAAAAGGGATTTAGCGGCTGATTTTCAACCTCCTCCTCGTCAACTAGATGAACAACTTTATACACCTGAATTGGTGGCAAAACTTTTTATCCAAGAAATTTGGCAACATTTGAATGAACAACAAGTCAATCCAGACAAAGTAATCTTTACCGTACCTGTTGGAGCATTTGAACGTTACTTCAATTGGTTTCGAGATTTAGGAAAGCAGTTGGGTGTTACTCAAGTTCAGTTAATCGATGAATCTACGGCGGCTGCATTGGGCTATGCGGTCAAAAGCCCTGGAAGTCTTGTTTTGGTTATTGATTTTGGTGGTGGAACACTCGATTTAAGCTTGGTTCGTACTATTAATCATTTGCAAGAACAGCAAAGTAATGAAATTCAAGGAGAGGTCATCGCCAAATCAGATGCTTATATTGGTGGAGAGGACATCGATATCTGGATTGTCGAAGATTATTTAAGAAAAATTGGGTTTAATAAAGAAAAATTGGGCGCAGTTGGATTGCAGAATTTATTGGAAATTGCCGAAAAGCTAAAAATTCGATTATCCAAAGAACAAGAAGTAACCGAAAGCTGGCTTGATGAAAATACATTTATGTCTCACGAGATTAAGCTAGATAGAGAAAACTTAGAAGTAATACTTGAAAATCAGCAATTTTTTTCACAATTAAGAAATAAATTGGATGAAGTCTTATCTATAGCTAATGCAAGAGGAATTAGTAAAAATGACATTGAACGAGTTTTGTTAGTCGGCGGAAGTTGTTTAATTCCTGCTGTACAGCAATTAGTTACTTTTTACTTCGGACGAGAAAAAGTTAGCTTAGATAAACCTTTTGAAGCTGTCTCTTATGGAGCTTTAGCATTAAGTCAGATAAAAGTCCTAGACGATTACCTACGTCATAGCTACGCTATTCGTCTTTGGGAACCCTATACTAAAAGTTATACTTACCTTACTTTATTTGAGAAGGGCCTGAAATATCCTTGCCAACGTAACGAATCGTTAATCCTACAAGTTGCCACCCCAGGACAAACAGAGATTCGCCTAGATATTGGAGAAGTGGCCGAAATATCTAAAGCCGAAGTTATTTACGATAAGCTAGGAAGAATGACAAGCACAAGATTAGAGGAGCAAATTGAATATCGATCTTTAGAAAGTCGTCATTATCAACAAGTTTGTGTAGCTCATCTTAATCCTCCTGGTGAATTGGGAGTGGATAGAATCGAGGTCTACTTTGAAGTAGATTCTAAAAGAGCATTGTTAGCAACAGTCACAGATTTAATAACAGGAAAAGTATTAGTTGAAAAAAAATCTCTAGCCAAATTTAAATAACACTAGAGTAAATTAAGCCAAAGATATAATTTAAAATCCTGAAAGACAAACAGACCGACAAGAGGTTTTAGAGTTGGCTTATCATGCTATTGAGAGAGGAATGCAAAATTATCTAGTGTATGAGTAGAAAAAAATCGCAGACTTGTAGGCTTCCAAGGACAAAATTTCTCTAAAAGTTCAGTCTTGGATTGAGCAAGGTAGAATTGTATTCTCATCTAAAAAAGATGCCCGCCGTTGGTCAGAACCCACCTTAATCTTTTAGACTTTTTTGAATAATTTATTTGTACTAAATCCATTTACCAACAACAACCCGTACCGTACCATCTTCTAAAACTTCTTCCTCTTCCACATTAAATCCTTCATCGGCAAGAGAGTGTATTAGTGTTTTATAAGCATATTTTTGGCTGATTAAATTGATAAAATTTTGTTGATTAATCTTAGCACCCCAAAAATCAGCTACTAATTCATAGATTTCTCCATTACGACGAAAGCCTAAATCATAACCATTGTCTTGTCGTATTACATATTCAGCTTGAGTAGTGCTACCGACATAGCCTCTTACTTTAGTGTTACATTCAACTCTATACCCTAATTCTTGTAATATTTGATGAAGGATTTCTCCGTTTTTGATCTGGATTTTGATTGTTGTGAAATGAGACATAGTAGTAAAAAATATGAATGGTAAAGTCACTTCTAACACTTTTGAGTTCGAGCTTAATCAACCTCCAAAGGTTTAATGCCATGCTCTACAGTAAACTGCTTTAACTCTTTCGCTAATTCGTTATCTTGAGAAGCCGTTCTTGCCCCTGATAACGCTGCCCATTGTTTCAAATCTTCAATTTGCTCTTTAGCTAGTGCCGCAAGAGGAACAGTTTCCGAGATAGCTTGTACCAGATCTTCGGTTAAAAAATCTTGATTTCTAGCGAATCCTCGATACATCGCATCTGTTATAGTCTGCTCGATTTCCGCTCCACTAAAGTTTTGAGTTAATAAGGCTAATCTTCCAACATCGAAATCTCTGGCACGAGACGGGCGTAAACGTTGCAGATGAACTTTGAAGATTTCCTGTCTGTCAAGTTCATTTGGTAGATTTAAAAAGAAAATTTCATCAAAACGTCCCTTTCGTAGTAGTTCTGCTGGCAGGATTCTGACATTATTGGCAGTTGCCACGATGAAAACAGGGCTGGTTTTCTCTTGCATCCAAGTGATTAAAGTTCCAAAAACCCTCCGAGATGTACCAGAGTCGCCATCTATTCCACTAGAAATATTCCCGAATGCCTTATCGATTTCATCCATCCACAAAACGCATGGGGCGAGCGCTTCAGCCAATTGAATCATCTGTCTGATTCGGCTTTCGCTTTCGCCAACAATGCCGCCAAACAATCGACCTGTATCTAAACGCAACAAAGGTAAACGCCATTCATTAGCGATTGTTTTAGCACTCAAAGATTTTCCTGTACCTTGTATCCCCACCAATAAAACACCTTTGGGGTTAGGAATACCATATCGTCTCGCTTCATCAGTAAAAGCATTTTGACGCATCCTCACCCATTGCTTGAGGTTTTCCAAGCCCCCTACATTTTTTAGAGATTCATGAGTCGTGAAAAATTCTAAGATTTCCGTCTGACGTATAGTTTGTTTTTTTTCTTCCAATACACCTGTAATATCGGATTCATTGATTTGCTGTTTAGCGGCTAAAGCTTTGGCCAAAACTCGTCGAATTCTGGTTCGACTCAATCCCTGACAAGCTTTCACCAATTGTTCTTTAGCTAGTCCTGTTACTTTTAGTTTTTCTGGTACGACAAGCTGACTAATCAAGTAATCAATTTCTTGAAGATTTGGTAAGGGAAAATCAATAACTGTAATTTCCTCAGCTAACTCTGGTGGGATAGCAAGAGTATGACTGGTCAAAAGAAGAGTTTTTCGACTGTGTGACAATTCTTTTGTTAGATTCTTTAACTCTCTGATGACTGGGGCATTTTTCTCACTTTGAGGATTTAGTAAAATAAAATGCAAATCTCGCATTACAAAAAGAGTATTTTCGTGGGTGGAAGCTTTGGCAATACGATTCAAGGCACCCATAACAGAATTCTTATCACTACCGTTATCTTGCCAACCTCTTACTAAATCCCAATATATAACCTGTCGATGAGGTTGACTTAATCTAGCTAACTGGTTTAAGACTTCTTCTACGGGTTCTTCCTCGACAGCAACAAGATAAAGTAAGGAATAACGCGCACGAAACATCAAATCTAATTGCTGTATCAAAGATTGGTGAGGCACATCGCCTTGAATGAGGTCGTTGGGTTGAGGATAATTAGATGTGTTAGTCACAGCAGAGGGAAGATAGCTCTCTTGATAATCAGGTTAATCATGAATGCACTTGTCAAAGATAAAAGTGATTATTAAGACAATATTTTAATTCTAAAAAGCAAACATTAATAATGAAACCGTATTTTTATGGAAATCTGTGCTAATTTTTTATCTATGGCTTAAACAGCTATATGTACGATCGTTGCTGATTTAGAAAAAAGAAAAACTACTAAGCGCAAACGTGAGAAAATTAGAAAAAAGTTAAAGGCTTAAGAGAAAACAAAATACATCGACAGTACAAGTCCTTTTTCTTCTCTCAAAGGAAATACGTTGCCATCTGTGGACATTCATGGCAGAGCAGTAAGTATACTCTCTTGTTAATTATTAAGCGAAGATTAGAACTCGGTGTTTGGTCAAAAGACTCGAACAATTGGGTTATCAGGTTGAGCTACAGCCTCAGTCTTCTATTCCTGTTGTCTAACTGAAGGGTTTGTTTTCAAATCAGTATCCTCGCTAGGTTTAGTCCAACTGAGAAAAAAGTGACGCTAAGAGTTTTTGGGTGACTGTACCAATTTAACCCTCTGAGAATTAGACCTTCAAACCCCTCGCCTCGACGGCTGACCAATTTTCATCTCGCTCGGTCGTTATGCCGCTCGGAAAAAAAAGCCAACACAGAGAGGATAGTTAAATTTTGATTTCAATTCAGGGAAATATTTAAGTAGAGTGTAGATTACGTCGAGCTTACCAATATATGTGTATCCCTGAAGACACGCCAATTCCAATTCAGCTAACTAACAAAACCATTCATTATAAAATTGTGACGGTACATCGGCGAGCGGGTAATCAAAACAAATGTATATGGACTATCACTCCAAAAGAAGAAGTAGATTGCTTCCAGTTTTCAGCGTCAAATGATTGGTTGGATGAAAAACAAGGATGGGGACTAAAATCTAACAAAAATGGAAGTCTAGATCAAATAGGTCTTTCGACTCAAAAAAAGCCATTAAAAATTGCAAAATTTGTTGATACTAATTTAACTTGCGAATGGCATGGATACCCAGCAGATTATTGTAAAAATTCGCAAGACGTACCATCCTGTAAAGTCTTAGAGAAATGGAAAAAAAATAATTTAATTAGTAAAACTAACTTTAGCAAAATCAGGCAACGTAAACCATGCAACCTTTAAAAATTATTATACAAGGAGATTTTTGGGATTGTCAGATCTACCGAGGAAGACTATATCTCTGGTATACAGATGGCTCTGTTGGAGTCTACAATTGGGATAGCCTAGTTAAAGAAACATTCAAAAATAAAGTAGATCAGCTAGTTCTCCAGTGCGCTTTTATAGAGGGCGATCTTTTATATAAAGAGGGCATAGCACTCATCTTTAAAGACTTAGAAATTAAAAATGTTCTATTAGAAAAGTTTAAGAAGACTTTTGAAAAGGAATTATTGATCGATTTAGAACAATTAAAAAATTTTGAATATTCTAAACAAGATAATCCTGTTGCTGAATTACCTACTGATACTTGTATTTATAATAACACTCTTTTTACAATTACAGATCTAGGAATTTATAGCTCATCAATTCATAGCAGAAAAACAAAATATGGTATTAGCACACGTGCTAATAGATTATGGGATTGTCCACTTATTTCTGTAAAGGCTGCCCATAACTCTCTCGCTCTGGCTGGTGGAGATCAAGGAGTTTTTGAGCTTCATCTTGATGACTACAATGATTTCCCAAATTTGAAAAAGATAGATAAAAAAATTTATCAAGTTAGTGAGGCTCATTCATCTTTAGTTAATTGGTCTTTTGCCAGTTTATATAGCTCATCTTATATAGAAACAAGTTTTTTAGCCGCTTTTGGATGGGAGCAAGAACAAAAAACGGAAAGGAAGGAGCATAAAAGAAGATTTAAGAAAATAATTCCTGACTCAAAAATTTTAAAAAACTCTGATTTTAGCTGGGGATCTCAAGAAAAAATTTATTTAGCTAACTCTAATACAATTAATGTCTTTAAATATGTTCAAAGCAATGTAAACTTAAAGGATGAAAACCAGACTTTTCAGTTTTTAGAAACCATCCCACTTACTGAATCAAAAGGAGAAATTATTAGTGGAGGAATTGCTTACTTTGGTGTAATCATTGAATTTAATGATGCCCTTTCAGTTTTAAGCAGTAACGGTGATTCTCTTTTTACCTTTCCAGAAGCTGTAGCTCGTTGGAGAATCTATCCTCGCTCAAAGAGATATGAAAACCACTTACACGTAATTTATGAAGATCGATTAGTAATTTATTCATTTAACCATGATTACTTTATCAAGCAAGAGTCTAAAACAAGAGGAATAAAGTATAGTCAGTCTTCTTCGCAATTATTTCCTAAAACAAATTGAACCAAAAGCTTTTTAAAAAATATAAATTGAGATTAAAACTTTGCTAATCTAGCTTTCAATATTCTTTAGAATTATTAAATAATCCTTGTCTAACTAAAAAAGCGGTTGTCACAAACTTAGCTTAATTGGAGCAAATATAGCGAAGCTGACATCAAATAAGAATTTAATTAATTAGCATCTTCTTGCTCATTAAAAGTCTTAAAAAATTTTTGGGTTCTGTTTGCTGATTTTTAGATGTCTGAAACTCTTATCGGGTAAGCGTTTCCAGCTATCATGCCCCTAGTCTCAGCCTCGCTAGTTTAACCCTTGTTGTCTAACTGAGGGGTTGATTTTCAAGTCAGTATCTTCGCTAGTTTAGCCCCAAAACGAATCGTACTTACAATTATCTCGGCTCAAGCCCAACTAGATTCTTTAAAGCAGCTTGTAACTGTTCCTCATCCTCAATACTTTCCCAGTCTACAGGCATCACTTGAAACAATTCCAACGCTGCCTGTACCCAAATCTCTTTAGGAATTTTTGACCCATGCTTTCGCTTGCCGTTCTTTAATAAATCATTCAACCAATCATTCAACTCAATCGGCAGACGTAAGTTAACTGCTTCCCTCTCTCCCTTTTCCAAGAATCTAGATTCTTTAATATTTATTCTATTATCTAGATTCTTGATTTCTTCAGTTTTAGACGACTCAGCCGTAACGGGAGTAGGGGTTGAAACTGTTTCTGTCCTGCTAAAAATCCCTTGAGATAAAGGGTTATCTCCTAAAACGGAACGAGACTTTTTTTTATTGACTGACATTTTTCACCTCTTCAATTAATTGACGATAAGCTTTAGCCCCCGCTCCATCTGGGTCATAGTCGAAGATCGATTGTTGGTGGGAAGGAGCTTCTCGCAGTTTCACGGTTTCTGGGATCACGGTTTTGAACATTTTGTCATCAAAATGAGTGGTTAAAGATTGCAACACTTCTTTAGATAAATTGTTTCTGCTGTCGAAACGAGTAGCTAATACCCCAAAGATCTGAATTGGATGCTCTAAATAATCGCGTACTAGGGTTAAAGCTCTCTCGATTCCCCGAATCCCTAATAGTCCCAGATAACTCATATCGACTGGGATAATTACTCCAAAACTTGCCATCAGGGCATTGACGGCAAAAACACCCACATTTGGCGGACAGTCAATGAGGATGAAATCATAGTTATTGACGATAGGGGCGATCGCTCGTCTGAGTAAACTTTCACGTCCTGGTAAACCAGAGATGGGAATTTCTTCTTCAGCAAGAGCAATATTAGAGGGCAAGACTTCTACGCCACTTTTCGTAGAGACGATCACTTGTTCTACAGAAACCCGTCGCTGTAAGGCATCTTTAAGCTGAACGTCTAACTCCCAAATAGGAATCCCCAAGGCAACGGAAGAATTTCCTTGAGGGTCTATGTCTACTAATAAGACCCGCGCTTCCTCAAATTTAACCAATCCCGCAGCAAGGTTGTAAGCAGTGGTTGATTTGCCTACTCCCCCTTTCATGTTGAAGATTGCTGCTATTTTGGTCACTCTCTTAAAACATCAATTTTAAATAATCTAGATTCTTTAGTCTTTATTCTAGATTATTGTTGTCTCTGTGTGTTGAGCTTCTGTTCTATATTCTAGATTCTTTTTTCTAGATTCTTGGTTTTTGAAGTGATTCAATCTCTGCCTATTGTATTTAGAGAATTTCGGACTCTTACCACAAATTGAGGAACTTGTTTTTCTAGTTGAGCCAACAGTTCGGCAACGGAGATAGGTGGTCTTTTCAATCTTGATGCTTGTTCATTGATGCTCTTGCTCATTTGAGTTGGGTTTTCTTCCCACAAGCTCAACAGAAATAGGTCGGGATGTTGGGCTTCTATTCCCCACCGACTCGTTGCTTGGGGCGTAAAATGTTTCTTTCTTAAAGTGACAATTATCTGTGCTTCGGCAAAAACCGCCGCCGCATTCAACATGACGATCTCCTTCATGATTGGTCATTTGAGAGATTAGTTCGGGTGCTACCTCTACCATTGCGTCGGGGAAATAAGTTTTCATCACTCCTTCTAAATAGGCCGCTGTAGAAAGGTGTGAGAATTTTTCGAGCGATTAAATTTCGGGTTACTCCATCTAGGATCTCTTGTGACCAATGCGCTCGATATAGTCCTGCTTCTGCTGTACGAGCGCAATGTATCTCGCAACAAGTTTGGTTCATAGAACGCAAGAATCTAAGACGGCTATAGGACGAGTCATTTCTTTCCTTAAAAGAGATTCAGAATTGATGAATTGAGTAGATGAAGATTTTGGCTTGTTCGACTTCACATTTGTAAAAAGAAGCCTTATTAATGTTCTCTTGTGTTCATCTCCTCTTCTTCGTAACAGAAATCGTAGAGTCCATACTCTTGACTCAATTGTGCTAGTTTTTCTAAGCCTTCTTTTCGTTGAGCATTGAGATGACTTTTGTACAATAATAAGTCTTCTAAGCGAATCCGACGATGTGTTCCGACTCGATGATAGGGAATGGCTCCTTCATCTAACAATTTGGCGAGGTAAGGTCGAGATACGTTGAGAATTTCTGCTGCCTGTGTCGTTGTTATTTCAGGAGAGACAGGTACTAGAGTAATGGCTTTTCCTTGTGCCATCAGATGCAGTGCTACCCTTAATAATTCATAAACTGATTTGGGTAAGGGTAAGGTTTGATTGTCGGAAACTATTAACTTGACCTGTGATGCGGTCGAGGAGGCGATCGCTGTCTCAATCTGTTGGATCTTTTCTACTTCTTTAAAGTGATCTCCCTCTGTGGAAGGATAGAGGAGTGTCATCGGTTTAAGTGTAATAACTTTTTTTATCTGTAATAAGTGTAACACAACCGTAGAAGCGAAAAGTTCAATCAGAAATTCGCTTTCTGACAGCACATATGCTATCATTTATCGATGGCTACTAAAATTGTTATTGATACTAGCGTCTGGATTAGTGCTTTGATTAGCCCGATTGGAGCGAGTCGAGAACTACTCCGACAAGCCATACAAGGTAAGTATCAGCCATTGATGGGAAATGCTCTATTTTGTGAATATGAATCAGTTACTCTCCGCTCTGAAATTAAAGCTAAATGTCCTTTGACAGAAGCAGAAATTTTAGCTTTGTTGGCTTCTTTGATGAGTGTCAGCCAATGGATTTCCATCTACTACTTATGGCGACCGAACTTGAAAGATGAAGCAGATAATCACCTTATCGAATTAGCTGTAGCTGGTAATGCTTCATACATTGCTACTCATAATGTCAGAGATTTTCACTCAACCGAACTGCTGTTTCCCAATCTATCGATCTTAAAACCAGAAGCAATTATTAGGAGGAACGAAAATGGCGACTTTGACGATCCGTTTAAGCGATGATAAACATACCCGATTAAAAGAACTTGCATATGCAAAAGGAATCAGTGTCAACAAACTGATTGAAGAACTGTCTACACTCGCGCTAGCTGAATTTGATGCGATGACTCGTTTTAAGGCGATTGCTGCTAGTGGGAACAGAGAAGAAGGTTTGCGATTACTAGCTAAACTTGATTCTCTCCTGTCTACTCAAAACGAGAGTTGACAAGCAAGTTTTTTCCAGTTTGAGGATGACGAGATATATATTTTTTGAGACTTATTCTCTAGAAATTCACGTTCGTCCTTAAACAAAACTCAGGTTAAAAAAGTTTGTGATTAAGCCAATCAGTCATTAATTAAATCATTGCTCAAATTCAAAATCCCCAAAATTACCTTTCAAATCATTAAACTTACACTTTCTCTTTTGTCAAACTTGGTTTAAGATTCTTAATCTTCAAAGACGCATTTAAAATCTCAATTCCAATAACGTTACCTTCGGCATCATAATCTAGAATAATCCCAAGACTCACCAAACCGCTTTCAGAGATTTCTGAAACACTCCAGTTAATTCTTAAGACATCAACCTCTAGATCATATTTAGATTCCATTATCCGTTATCCATTTCCTCCTCTACAATAAGACTATCACTTTCATCATTTTTTCCACTTAAATAAATAGCTGTAACTTCCGTTGAATTTGACGAATCCTGATTAATAATTTGATTGATTTTATCATGCGCTCCGTAATACCATTTCTTATTCACATTTAACTTAATCTGAATTGGTTTAATTGAGGTAAGATCATTAAACCCTCCTTCATACCCTGCCACAATGACCCGTGTTTCTGGGTTGAATTGAGATAAAATCTCGATTAAATCTTTAATTTTCATTTTTAATCCTCCTTGGAAAAAACTGGACAAAAATGGACAGCCGCGACTTTTAAAAGTCGCCCTTCTAAACAATCGATTGATTATGGTAAAGATGAGCTAACCAAACAAGGCTGTCCATTTTTGTTAATGTTTAATGAATCTTTCCTTAACTCATTGTCGAAATACACTTAAAATAACATTTTTTTCATCAGTTAAACTTTTTTAATAAAAGATTAGCTAATCAGCCATCAATTAAATCATTAGTCAAATTCAAAATAGCTCCTCATCGCTGTAGCTGATTTTTTGTTTGATTAACTTGTTCATGTTGCTTCAACAAAGATTTAGCATAACAAAGAATAATCTCTTGGTCTTCAATCGTTAAATTGAACTGACTCACCTCAACAATTCCTCCCGCTTTTCGATTATCCTTTGCTACAAAAAGAGGTTTATCACAATCATAGCGAGAAATGCTTAAAGTGTTTTTCCTTTCCTCAATTCGATAAATTCTCCCTTTAAAATAACGTCCTTCTTCCCCTATCTCTCCTTGTTCTTTCAAGATATACTGAGCCTGCTCATAAATGGCATAGCCTTGTTTGATTTGTGCTAAACGCGCACTAATAGGAGACAATTTGAGGTCTGAGGTTAACTGATTCATCGCTTGGGTTTGAGGCTCTTGTTGCCATGCTAAATAAGCTTTAGCTCCTTTCTGCCAACTTTTAAACTCAGCTTCGGCTTGTTTTCTTTCTAATTCTTTCTCATCAATTTCATGTTGTAGTCGTTCGAGTTCCCGTTGTCTTGTCTCTATTTCAAATGCACTCACACCAAAAGGATGAAATATGGAACGAGTTGGCCCTATGTCTGATAGTTCTTGCAAAGATGCTCTTTGTTGTTTTTCGATTTTGGCTTTCTGTTGGGTTAATAGGTCAAGACGTTGTTTGAGGGTTTCACCTCGATTTAAACTGGGTTGACGGGGACTTATTTGTTGCCATTGTTTGAGTTGCTTCTCTTTGGCTAACAGTTGAGCATCGGTTAATTCTAATAGTGGGTTTTGAATATTAGAAGAAACAGGTAAAGCGGTTATAGAGTGTTCGTCTTCTTCCTCCTTGTCAACGGTTTCTTCTAATGTTTGTAAGAGGAGAATATTCTCTCTCTGTTGCTGTAATGTAGAAATTGGTGCGCTTTCTACCGTCTCATCTGGGGTTTGGGATTTTTCATCAAAAGAGGGTAACGACTCTTGCTCTATAGCTGTTACAGACAAAGCTTTATTGTTTGTCTGTACTTCGGTTACTAATTTCTGTCCTTTTTTGGCTAAAGCTTTCAGGATTTCGTCATCTCGTTCTGGAATGTAGCTAATGCCTAATTCACTTTGCAACTTCGGTAGGGAATATTTGTGACGGCTTAATTGATTTCCAGCCAGGGTTAGCCATTGGTTTTGAGGCTCAGAATTTTTCTGATTTAATTGAATACTGTATTTGATTCCTCTGACTTGACCGTTGGCGTGATAGCAGACTTGAGCTAAGACACCTTTTTGCGCCAACTGTTCGATGAATTGGGGTAGAGTCTGCTGATATTGGGCAACTTCATCAATGCAGAAACGCATCTTAGAAGCGGCAGGAAGTCCATCTTTTTCTAAGCGGTCAAGTTGGGTACGGGTGAGAGCTTTATTTTTCGATTCCCAACTACAGGGGACTTGTTCTAAGCCAAACCGTTTTTCTAATAATCTAGCTGACCACTCTGATTGTGGGTATTGCATCCATGTCTTGACTGCATGGGTGGTAATTTCATTGATACGACTAGCAACGATGTGAATATGATTGTGTTCTCTATCGTGGTGTCGGGCAATAAAAAAGCTGTATTGATGGATTTTGTCTTCTTGAAATTGATCTACTAATTCATTGAGTTCTTTTTCACCGATACGCTTAGAGGGATTGGTGAGTTTGGCTTTTTCTCCAGTCAGTTCTGAGAGAACGACGACTGTGGCGAAATGTCTTTCTCCAAGACGGGCAAATTGTTCATTGCTGAGAGTTTCACGATGGGGCAGAGATAACATGAGGTGATAGCAGGGAGCTTGGACTTTCGGGTTAAGGTAAGAAGAAATTTTAAATTCGGCTACTAGAGTATTAGTATCTGGGCCAATCATGTTACCCCCGATAATTTGGGCTTTTTCTTTTTCGATAACGTATTTTGTTGTTCCTCTAAAACTTGAGTTGGCTTTGGTTTTGGCTATCATAGAGAGTGATTAGAGAGCAGTTATCTATTCTATGTATCAATGACTTTTTAAGTTTAGGATTCCAGAACGTCCTGAAGAACAATGACTGATAAATTAGGAATCGGCGGAAGTCTTCTATCGTTACTCAAAAATAGCGTACTACTCGTATTGATGGCTGTAGCTACATGAATCGCATCAGGGGTTCTTAAATTGCTCGTAGCTCGTAGCTGTGCGGCTTCTCTTACAATGGTTTGATTAATCGGGATTAAACGAATGCCTCCTAAAGATAGAAATCGTTCATAATCATCAAGCAGTTGTTGGTTGTTGTCTCGTATGGGACGTACTAATGCTTCTAGAATTAAGAGTTCGCTACTGAATATTTGCACCTCACGATTACGAAGCTTTGACCATAACGGTTGTAAGAGTTGCCAGTAGTCTGGATGGTTTTCTACCGTATAGATGACAATTGACGTATCTATATAAACGATAGCTGCATCAGGAATTGTTAGCTGTCCCATGAGTCTCTTTCAGCTTGAAGGTATTGGTCTAATTCTTTGCTTGATGTGGGGGGACGATGGCTGTGAATTTCTGCTATCAGTTCTAGTACATCAGTAGGTTGAGCTTGAACGGGTTCGCTTAAAATGACAAAGACATCGATCTCTTGCCCAACATTGGCTTGAGGCAGTTCAAGCTCAATTTTTCTTTCTTGGGATACTTTGGTTTTAATGTGAATAGCAGGCTGCATAATTAACTCCTTGATTATTCATGTGGCTTAATCATCATTTATTGGCTCAATTAACTCCTCAACAATTTCTCGACGCAGTTGATGGATAGTTTGAGAGAGTTGCTCGAGTGTTAAGAGATATTGATAAACATCCTTACCGAGCGGTTGTTGTCCTGTTTTTATAGCATCTTTTATAGCCAAAGTTTGTTGTTTGAGATCGGCTCCTATACATTTAAGATGATAAAGCGTTTCTCGGTTGACCAGTGGCATGACGGTTTTTGGTCTAGAGAGGGGATAGTCGAACAATCTGGCTCTGACATAGTCAGATAGAACGATTCCGCTACATCGAAGCTGTAAACGTTCTTTTTCCGCCTGAGTAACTTTAAAGCTGATGGTTTGATGTCTACCTTGCTTAGAATCTTCTTCAATTAGAGAGTTTGACTCCAAAATGGTAGAAAGAGCCGTTTCTAATTCGGTTTTCGGATTAGCGTCCCTCATAATTCCTTCTTCCCCTTCCTCAAGACTGTTTGACTCCCTCGGTTCTGACGACTTCTAACACGGTTAAAAATAGGCTAGCATTATTTAGTGTTACAGAACGAGGGTATGACATAGTAATGCTAGCCTATCTTAGATACAAAAACGTAGAATTTTAGATTCATTTTGGCTTTGACGGGTAAGGATACGGTTTTACACTCCTTTTGGATTAAAGAAAATACTTTAAGAATCGGCTGCCACTTCTTAAGAAAAGTTAAATAGTACAAACTCACTCCGTAAATTTTGCTAGTCTTAAGTAATTTGGTACTGCTCTTCCTTAGAAAGGCCGATGACTCAAACTCCTCAACTCACTAATTCTGATGCAGCTTTGTCTCTAGCTCAATTGTTATTGGAGAAGGCACAATCTCCTAAACCCTTGACACTACTTGAGTTATTGCAAAGGGCTAAACCGTCTATTAATAAAATGCTAAAAAATGGCCATACTTATACAGATGTAGCTCTGGTTTTGGCTGAGTTTGACCTTGAGATTACACCCATAGAAATTGAAGCGATTTTGATGGGGACGAAGAAGGTTAAGGGAAAACGCAAAGGTAAGGCTAAAGAGAATGGAACAGAGGGAGAAATCGTTATTGAAGCTGAAGCGGCTACTGAAATTCTAGAAGAGTTAGCACAACAGGCTCAAATCCGTAAGGGATTAACGAAAGAGGAGTTAGTTGAATCATTAAGAGAACCAATCGAAAAGATGCTGGCGGCAGGCTATAACTATGATGATATTGCACAGGTGCTGACTAGCTCAGGTGTACAGATTTCTGGAGCAACGATTAAAAGTTATTATATTGGGTCATTAAAACGTCGGGAAAACTTAGAAACCACAAAAGATGAGACTTTAGAGCAAGAAGCGGTTGAAACAAAACCTATTACTGCTATAGTTAATGGCTCGAAAAAAGTTTCTCACAATTCTCCTAAATCCCATCCGTCAACAACGAGTGTTTCATCAGGTCATGTGGGAAGTCAAGAAACTAATGGGCCCAAACGCCTTCCCGAATCAAAAGCTAAGGAAAAGAATGAATTAGAAAAGGAGTTTAATTTGTAATGGCAGCTATTCATTTTTTCGGGGGCGAGAAAGGGGGTGCTGGGAAGTCGTTCGTCTGTCGCACGGCGATTCAGTACCATATTGATAGGGGAATTCCGATTACGGTGTTCGATACAGATAGGAGTAATCCCGATGTGCGGCGCATCTATCATGAGCTTGGCTGTAAAGTAGCGGTGTTTAGTGAGGGGGAAAAGTACGAAGATACAGCGAATGCGATTTATAATGCTGCCCTAACTGAGCGAGTTTTAGTCAATCTCCCCGCACAGGTGTTTATTCCGATTAAGGATTGGTTTGAAAAGAATGGGTTATTTGAGATTGCCCCAGAAGATGGGGTAAAGTTTTTTAATTGGTTTGTCTGTGATGGCGGCTATGACAGCCTAAAGTTATTAGGAAGATCTTTAGAGTATTTTCAGTCTCGGATGCCCCACATTCTTGTGAAAAATGAGGGCAAGTGCGATGATTGGGAGTCTTTGGATAAAGATGAATCTTTGCAAGCTCTGATAGCTCAGTTTCAGGTAAAAGTAATCAGTTTTCCGAGGTTAATGGGGAATGCTGACCGCAATAAAATCGATGCTAATAGTTGGACGTTTGCACAAGCACGGGAATCATCCGAGTTCAGCCCGATTTCGAGAAATCGGGTCAAGCTGTTTTTAAAAGGTGCTTATGCCGCCTTTGAGAGTACGGGGGTGTTTAACAGCGATTCCAAGCTCGTTGCCGTTCCAAGCAAGCCCAAAGGTCGTCGGGCTTCAACGACAGTGGCGTAGGGGAATCTTCATTCCATTAGGAGAAAAAGATGGCAATTACACCGCTTAATGGACAGAATTCTAATAGTCGTACCTATTGGTTGGATAAGGCTTTAGAAGGTCAATCCCCTGAGATTAAGGCGCGGGTGCTAGAACTGGTGCTGAAAATGGGAATTGAGCCAGAAGATGAGTTTTTTGTGATTTTTGTGGGGATGGGTCAGTTACAGGTGTTGCTGTTAGAGGCACCAGAACAATGGCAGGAAATTTTTGCTCGTTTTCTTCTTCAGTTGGAAGGGTGGACGAAAACTTTAGAGAAAAAGTTAGCCGTACTGCCTTCTGGGACTTCAATGAGTGAAGATGGGTTGAAGAAGTCCATCGCTGAATTAACTCAAATGTGTAATGGGTTGAAAAATCAATTACAAGGTACTAATCAAGGGGTCACTCAATCGATTGGTACGCTCGAAACCAAGATTGATAGGTTAACCAGTTCTCTTGTTACTGCTTTGGGAGATTTGAAAGGACAAAAGCAGCAATTAGGAACTTTAAAGTTTCTAACTGATAGGGTTAACGGATTGGTTGACGAATTGGTGGTCAATCAAAAAGAACAGGTGGAAAATGAGGAATCCTCGATTATTCCTCCTACTTCAGTGAAAGAATGGGTTGAGGTAATTAAGGAGTTCTTGTGGACTTACAAGGGGGAGCTTTTCTCCTATGTTGTGGTTTTTCTGGTCGGATTTGGGATAGCACGTTCCATGTATTTTCCAAAACAACAGCTTTTAGAGTCTACGGCACAAAGGACACAGTGGTTGTTGGAGAAGGAAAATCGTCGGGATTGTTTGCAGGGGATTAAACCAAAGGGGAGTCCTGAGTGTAAAGAGGTTTTTAAAAAGGTTAAAGGTTTAGGAAAAGGAAAATGATGAACGCCAGCTAACTACAATAGGATTTAACACTCATGGAGACTCGAAAATTATGATGGTTAAAGAACAAATTCTAAAAGAACTTGAGCTTCTTCCCGAATCAAGATTGAGCGATGTCCTTGCCTACTTACGTTCTCTGAATAATTCTCAAAAAGGCTCGGATTCTGAGAAAGTTTGGCAAGCTTATTTAGATTCAGAAAGAGAAAGAGAGGAGGTGTATCGTCGTCTGGCTAACTCCTAAATTTCTTGATTTAACAAAGGAGATTTTTTAAATAGTTAAAGTTAAGAATAAGTGAAGTGACCGAGCATCTATTAGTTTTCTCGAAAAAAATGTAGTCAAGCACTTTTGTTGCTCTTAAAGCCGAATTAACTGAACATAAAACTGATGTCAGATGAGTCACAACTAGATCCCTATTTAAGTCAGCTATTGTTAGGATACACACAAGAAGAAATAGCTGAAATTAAAAGATATCTAACCGAGTGGGATGCTTCTACTTATATCAACGTGGCTCAAAACATCTTAGATCATGCTTCTCGCAAAGGTTTTGACCCTTTGAAGTATTTGCGAAAAGCCCATAATTTCAATAAAAAAGGAGCGATACGAGTTCCAAAAAATGGATACCGTCGAGATGGTTCGGCTGTATATCGCAAAGAGAATGAATATTTAATTGTTCGACCCAACTCATTTGGAGATGAAAAAATTGTTACCTATGGAGTGAATGATGACTGAAGCTACCTTAAATCCCAAAAAATCCGAAATTCTTCGGAACTATATTACCCAATTGCTCTCTCAGTTAACCGTTGACCATCAAAATACTAAGCAAGAGAGAAAAGAAGTAGCGGCTAAATTTCCAGCCAATGAAGAAGAATTTAGCATCACTGAGGAAATTGAATTGTTAACTTCAGATCTTCGAGGCTATGCCAGTCAAATTCAAGGACGAGGGATGATAGAGATGGAACAACAAGCCATTAATCAACTGCTCACGATGGGAGTTTTTGACATTCCTGTTCTTGCTCAATTCTACTGGGAAACAGATGGAGAATACCCCCTCTTAAAGAGTTATTTACAAAAGTTGGATTACTTGCGCCTGTTAATTTTAGAATATTTAAGCTTACCTAATCTTTCAGTCAGAGGTGGTGCATAAATTATAACATATAACAAAGGTCGTATATTTTTCGAGTTTCTATTCTTAATTAAAAATCGTCAGCTTTCATTTTATAAAAGTAATAACTTCACTATGAATATTTTGTTTATTTCTCTTCCAAGAGTTAAATGGCTATTTAATAATAAATTTTTCCTTATGGTAATGTTGGGTTTGTTCTTTATTTTTATAGATCGAGTGATTCGTTTAGCAATACCTGAAATAAATTTAAAATATTATCTCTTATCTTTATTTTACGTTTTCTATTTTATTTTATTTTATCTCATTACAAGAACTTCTAATAAAGAAGATGTTTCATCCTCAAATCATTGCTTTAGAGAAAAGTTGGCGGAAGTTCAATCAGTCTTTGAGAATATTCATTTTGTGAATATTCATAACTTATTGCAGCAAAATCGCACGAATTTATCGGTTTTTGTGCATCGATTAAGTGAATATAGACAAACACTACTTGAGAAAGAAAAAAACCTTTCTTTACAACAAATTTTTCCAGAGCGTTCGTCACCTTATAAAGTAGCTTGGAATCATTGGAGAGGTATTTTAAAATGTGGAATATCTTCTTTTATATTTTTAATGCTCTCCTTAGCTAAAATTTTTCTAGCTAGTCGTTTCTTAGGTTATATTTATTTCACTTGTATTTTTATATTTTTTAGTACACCAATCCTAAAAAAATATAGAAATGTTTTTGTTTTAAATTGGATTTATTCTCTAGTAAAAATGCCATTTTTATCCAAATTAATCTTGATTGGATTATTATTAGGTCTATTGGTTTATCATTTTACTCTAAAAGAGCTTCAACAAAGTTATTTATATGAAGCCATTCTAATTGGAATGTTGGCTCCTGTCTATCTCTTGGTAGCTGTTAAAAGTTTTTCGACGATCGACACAGCTATTCAAGGTATTGAAGAGGGAGAGCTTTTAGTCGCCAAAAATCTTAAAGAGCATGGTTATCATTACGAATGTAATATTAATTACCCTAAAAAATATCTACAAATCAACTCTTTGGCAATTCATTTTTTCAAAAAATTAATAACATCGAATAATTCTTTGTCTCATTTTATATCTAATCGTTTAGAATATCTTTTTTATCAAGGAGATATCGATACTTTTATTCCCCGATTTCTTTTGAATTCTAAAATAACAGTAGTCTTTGAATGTAAATCTACTTCTGACGAAATTAAAGTTAAAAACTTTCAAGATCCGCGTAAAAACTCAGTTTTAGGAAGAGTCAAAGAAAAGGGGAATGGAAGACGAACTATTGAACCACTTAATAAGGCCAAGCCTCCCGAACAGTTAATTCAAGAAAAAGCAGACTGGCTACAAATTGAGCGTAAACTGCTCAACAGACCGATTCCTGCTCTCGTCTTTACTCAAGCAACTCTTAGACTAAGTGAGCAATATCTAGTAGACGGCTTTTACTGTTTTAATGGGGTATGGGTGGTTTCTTATAATCAATTGAACGATTTCCTAAATTATTTAGAGCGACAGGCGGCTGTGTTGTAAAAATAAAACCAAAGTTTGAGCGGGTAGTCTTCCGCTTTTAAGCTCTACACCAGCCTCAACAAAGTTACAGCCGGTGGCGAGTTTCTCTTTAAATTTGCTGTTTAAAACACCAGAAAACTGAGAGCTTTTCCATCTGTAAAAAAAAATTTACAGCAGAACCCTGTGATGTGCTTTCTTTGCTATCAGCTAAGGCAACAAGACTCAAAACGAGCGAAGCTACCGAGTTAACGAGCGCACCTATTGTTATTTTTGCTTTTACTATAGGTGAGCTAATGTAGCTCAAATCTTCATTGCTCTATTCATGTTTTATAACTTTTTAGTCGCCTTCTCACTTAGAGAAAGGAGCAATGCCTGCTGCCTTTGTTCATGCCAGTTTCTATCGGCGGTCTGCCAGTCAGCAAGTCCTAATTCATGAAGCTCTTGACACTCAGTTGGAGTCAGCCGAGTATCGACAATAGACGGGTTACTCGGTACTTTTGAACTAGCCGTACAGCCCAAACGTTTACAGAGAATGGGACGGGTGAAAGTGTGAGGAGATAAAAGGACTCGCTCGACCCGCACTACATAACCCGTTCCATGACAGCAGTAACAGGTGGCGTAGGCTCTAACGCCACTCCAAGCTACTCGCTCAATTGATTGAGCTTGCGGGGAAGAAATCAGATCTTCTTTTGGTTCTATCATTCAAATTAACTCCTGATTAACAATAGGACAAATCTAGAAAACGGGAATACTCTTTCTCGAATAGCAACTTAATCGTCCCTGTCGGCCCGTTGCGGTGCTTGGAGAAGTTGACTTCTACGATGCCCTTATCTGGAGACTCAGGATTGTAGTAATCATCTCGGTAGAGTAAAGCAATTAAATCGGCTGCTTGCTCAATGCCCCCACTGTCTCTTAAATCCGACATCTGAGGGCGTTTGTCTTGACGACTTTCCACTCCTCGATGCAGTTGGGATAGACAGATAACTGGAACGTTAAAATCCTTAGCCAGTCGTTTGAGGTCACGGCAGATCCCGTCAAGTTCGGTAACTCGATTGCCTGAATCCGACTGACTCATCAATTGCAGGTAATCAATCATCACTAATCCTAATTGACCGTGTTGGGAGGCACACCGCCGCACCTTAGCACGAATATCTAAAATCGGCGGATTGGAGGTGTCATCGATGAAAATCGGGATCTGATCAAAATGGCAGATCGCTGAAAACAAACATGGCCATTCCCCTGGTGAGATACGCCCCGCTTTTAGTCGCTCGTATTCAATCCGCGCTCTTGGAGATAGGAGGCGATAGGTCAATTGTTCTTTAGACATCTCTAAACTGAAGATGATCACGGGCAAGCGGTGCAGCAAAGCAATGTTATGAGCGAGGTTGGTTGCGAAACTGGTTTTGCCCGTACTTGGTCTGCCTCCAATAATGATCAAATCCTGACGCTGCAACCCTCCCGTGAGACGATCAATCTCCGTTAATCCCGTATTTAGTCCTGGTTGGGCCACCCCACTTGCATATCGCTCAATTTCTGTCAGGTTACGGTTCAAAACATCCATAATTGGCTCTACGTTCTGGGTAGGACGGTGTTGAGCCAGGGTAAACAAACGCTGTTCGGCTGCATCGATCAGCGTTTCAACGGTTTTGGTCGAGTCATAAGCCGAGGCAGCAATTTCGTTTGCTTCATAGATCAGTTGCCGCCGCAGATATTTTTCGTTTACCAAAGCAGCATAGCGATCAATATTGACGGCGGATACCGTTCGGTCAACTAGGTTCGCTAGTCGGGCAGTTCCCCCGATTTGTTCTAGTTTCTTCCTATCGCTCAGATAGGATGTAACCATCATCAAATCCGTTGGCTTCCCCTGACGGTAGAGGTCGAGGGCACAATTGTAGATTTCTTGATGAGCCTTGACGTAAAATGCTTCTGCACTTATGAGATCGACGATACGGCCTATTGCCTTTGGATCGAGGAGAATACCCCCTAAGATCGCTTCTTCTGCTTCAATGCTCTCTGGTAGGCGGAAATCACCATTGGTTGATGGATGGCTAGACAAAGAGGAATTCTTCATGAGAATCCTCCTTGTTGCACTTGGATAAAGAGGTTGGGAAAGGTAGCGTTAATATATTCGACCCATTGGCAATGCCAAGGTTGCTCTTTGAAAAAAGCGATATTTTTGGCGATGTACTCCTTGGCTAGTTCGATGTGCTGCCCCATCTCCCATGCTTGAAAGTTGGGAGCTAGATCAGGTTTGGACGGAGGATTACTGGACTGAGTTTTTTCGCGTTGAAAACTCTCAAAGGATAACCGAGCGCGTTCAGAATTCCCTTTTAGAGTATTATACGCCCATGCTAATCCGTCACGGACATTGGCAGGGGCTTGAGATGCTTTCCAGCCCAAGAACGCCTCCCACTCTTGGGGGTCTATCTGCTGCTTCCATTGTTGAAACTCGCACAGAGAAGGATTTTTATTAGCCTTAACTTTCTTTTGTTCTACAAAATTTGCTTTTTGGGCTACTCTTTGATTAGCTTGCCTCGAAACTGCACAGAGCGGTTGAGGAGCTAGTTTAACACCGAAATCGGCCAAGGCTTTCATCACTAAATTTGTAATTAACTGAATGGTTATATGGTTATTTGGCGTTGCAGCGGAACTTTTCTCTAAATTTGAATCACCTGCCATGAGTGTTGGGGAGTTTTCTTCATCTACTGCGAACGGGGAGGTAATGGCAAGAGAAGATGAATCTGAATCCCTCTCTTGGCTTCGTTCAATTTCTTTCCCATCTGCCCCATTTTCTTTTTCTACACACACACTTGGGATGGAGTTTTGGGAAAAAGGAGTAGTGATAGGTGTGTTTTTTTGAATTGACTCTTTGTTATGACTCTTTGGTATTGCTTTGGTATTTTTACTAGATCCATCGGGTAAATTTGCGCTTTCGATTTGGGAAGAATGCGCGATGGATTGAGTAAATCGACCAGATCCATTTGATAGATTTACCAAATGCAGAAAATCAATGGTTTCAGACTTTAAAGACCCATACTCCTCAAGCTGTTCTCTAGTAATTTGGTAAATGGCCGTTTGAACGGCTTGAATCTGAAACTGGTACTGCTTGGTTCTATCCCACTTGAGTTTCGGGTTAAACCGAGTTTTGATAAAACCCAACTCGACTAATTTCTGCAAAGCTTTTTCAATGGTTTTAACGCTGTATTCCCCTAGCATCCGTATCCTGATATTCTCAAGGGAGTTGTAGAGCCAAGTGGTTTCGTCGTGGGTAGCATTCAATCCCTCGTTAGCGGCCGCCTGATTGTGGTACTTGGCTTGTTCGATGGCATCCTGCTTCGATTTAGACCAACCTTCAAACAGAGACAATATTTTGGCAGCACAGTAGTTTCCACCACAGATGATCAGGTAATCGGGCTGTAGGAGGGTGTAAGGCATAGCAGGAAAGTGGGAAATTATCGCTGTACGTTGAGACATTAGTACACCTCCTCGGTCATTAAACTCAGTGTCCGACGGGACGTGATTGACTGATGCCCTAAAATTTTTTCCTGAGACAAAGAGGTTAAGTGATAAGCAATACAATCGGCTGAATTAACAAAAGGCTGTGTCGTCTTTAAAAAGGTCATTATGAGGCTCCTTAAAATTTTTTTGTTGCGAGTTTGGGTTTTTAGGAGCCGTTGTGCTACCAAAATTTCATTGATGGGCTTATTGACATTCCCACTTTTGCCTGAAACTTTGATAGTATGGACGTAAGCAAAAAACTTAGTTAGGTACTGAAGCTTCATGCTTAGTCCTGGCTCCTTAAATAGGACGGAAAGGCACTTACAGACTCATGGCAGGGTTAGCAAGTGCTTTTACCGTTTTAGGCTTCGTTGTAGTGGTTCTCTATTTGGGTTTATTTTCCCTCCTCTAATTCTTTTAAGGCTTTTTCCAAAATATCCTGAGCTAAGTCTTTCAAACTCATCCCTTTCTTGAGAGCTTCAATTTTCAGGCGAATTCGTAAACTCTCAGGTACTGGTACCTGTAGGAAGACAGTTTTATCCTCTTTTTCGGATGTCATTAGCGGCATCGTGTTTTCACACCCGTACTCGTTTCCCTAGTTCTTATAGTATCATCTTAAACCATAAAACTCTGGCTTATTAAAGTTATGATGAGTTTGGTAACTTTTTCAGAGCGTTTTTGAAGTGTTCTAAAAAAATGCCAGACGAAAAAATTACTCGTTCAAGAAATAGTTCTCACGAGTTATTATGTTGCTTAAACTCGAAGACTCCTTGCCCGAAAACCTAAAGCTAGAGCAGCCGATTCCTTTGACTCTCCATCCAGCAGGGGTCTATTTATCTGTTCTAAGTGAGGGGTCAAGACGAACGATTCGCTACTCTCTGGGGGCGATCGCTTCAATTCTGACCAACTCTGAATGTGATGCACTGACTTTGGATTGGTCGAAGCTACGCTACCATCATACGGCAGCCATCAGAGTGGCGTTACTAGAAAAATTCGCCCCAGTGACGGCTAATAAGATGCTATCGGCTTTGCGGAGAGTGTTACGGGAGGCATATCGATTAGGGTTGATGCAAGCGGAGGATTATCAGAAGGCGGTGGATTTTCCTAATATTAAGGCTGAACCTGAACCGAGGGGACGTTCTCTAGCAGGAGAGGAAATTTCCGCCCTTTTAGCGACTTGCTCTTCTGACACACCTCTCGATGTGAGGGATGCAGCGATTATGGTCATGTTGCGGGGGACGGGAATGCGTCGGTCAGAGTTGGTGAAGCTGGAGTTGAAAGATTTTAATGCACCATTAGGAGAGTTTTCGGTGCGTAAGAGTAAACGGGGCAAGAGTCGCAAAGTTTATTTACCCATAGAGGCGATTCCTTTTGTCGAAAAATGGTTAAAGGTGCGTTCCGATGAACCAGGGGCGTTATTCTGTCGCATCCGTAAGGGAGGGCATTTACATTTGAGTCGGATGCACCCCGACGCAATCTGGCGCATCGTGCAGAAACGGGCAGCAATGGCTCATTTAGAATCTTTTTCTCCCCATGATTTCCGGCGGACGTTTTGCTCTGACTTACTTGATGCAGGGGTAGATATTGTTACGGTGCAGAAGTTAGCGGGTCATGCGTCCCCAGTGACGACGGCGAAGTATGACAGACGGGGTGAGGAGACGAAGCGAAAGGCGGTGCAATGTCTATCTATGCGGAGTGGTGAGTAGTAAGAGTTTAAGCTTCCTACATCTTTTTAATACGCCCTCCATCTACTAATTATATAGAAACTATATTCTAGAATATTTATTAAAGAAACTATATTCTAGAGAATGTAGCGTTTGAATTAGCTCTCCTGTTCTGTATTTTCATCATACTCAAATGCTTTGCATCCTTGATGTTCAAAGAAGGTCAGCATCTACCAACGTCATCTACCACCAGATAAGCATGAGATTGGCAAGAGAAAAACATAGAGAATTGAACAGAAGCATATAAGATTAAAGACGAGGCTTAAGAGACTGACGAAAAAAACAATCTGTTATTTCAAGTCGGAGAAGATGCACGATCTGGTAATAGTATTATTCATCAATCGCTATGAATTTAGAGTGACATATTAGCACGACTCTAATAAAGCTAGAACAACACTATAAGAGAAATGGGAGGAGCCAACTCATGTCACCACAGGAAAAGGCGAAATACGATCTATCGGGGGCGAAAATCTATAATTTCACACCCGAAGTCCAAGGTAGCAATATCGTCAGTGGCGAGACGGTGAAGGACAACATTTTCATCGGAACACAACACAACTACGCACTAGAGCAGAAGCAGAACCTAGCGGAAGCCGCTGCGGAAATCCAAGCCATTTTAGATCAACTCAGCCAGACCTACCCAACCAACACAATTACAGGGAAAAAGGCGATCGCCATTAGAGCCATTGAAGAGATAGAAAACCATCCAAGCTTGGCGGAACGGGTGGTAAGTGCATTGAAAGCAGGAGGAGTAGCAGCCCTCGAACAGATGCTCAACCACCCGGCGGCCAGCTTCTTCATCGGTGCATTGGAAGACTGGAAAGGAACGAGAGAAGGATGAGGAGAGCGAGCGCAAAAGGGACAAATAAGAAATTGGTGAGTAAGATTGAGGTAGGGGGACATACACCCTCTCACGTAATATAAAACAAGTAGATAATGTCAGAAGTCCCGAAAAACAACCATAATGATTCTAAAGTAAGCAACTATGTTCCGACTGCCCAAGGAAGTAACATCGTTAGTGGGAAAGGTATTCAGGGGAACATATTCATCGGGACGCAGAATAATATTTACCAGCAAGCACCACTCTTACCTTCCACAGACACACCAATCCAAAGAAAACGTGATTTAAAAACATTAATATTATTGCTTGAGCAAATCGAAGTTGAAAAGCTTGATTATTTTTTGGAACAAGCTGAATTTGGCAAAATACATCAACAAATGTTGTGCTTTTGGGAAGATTTCAAAGCAGTAATTATGGCAAGTAATTTTTATGTATATAATCAAGAATTAAAATTTTTAATACTAGAATTTTACAATTCTTGGAAATCTAGCCTAAGTTATGGACAACATTTTGATTTATTGCACTCTAACTTCTATATTATGACTCCACCTAAATTTATGAATGATGAGATACAAAAAGAATGGAAAATTGATTACTCTAATTATCAGAAGGCAGTTAAACAAACTCAACAAAATTTTAAAAAGCTACTTGTTTTTATTAAAATAAACTATTTAGAGGTGGATCTAGCAGAAACTAACAAAGTGGCAAGCGATAAATATAAAATATTGTAACTGTTTATTTTACTCTCTGAATTTGGGAACAATAAAGATGCGACAGTTACGAGATGAGTGATGGAACACATTCCCAGTCAACCAAGAGAGTATGATGCTGTAGTAGGAGGAAACTCCCCGATTCCACAGGGTGGAGTCATTTTAGGTGGAATCGATGGAATCAAACATAGATTAGTAAGCATTGATTCGGATCTGGAGAGAATTGCTATTTTAAAGAAGGCATTAAAGTACGGTCAGGAGGGTCAAGCTCTAATTGAGCATATTGCGACTACTGCATCGGGTGAACTTCAGTGGGTTGCATATGGATTGTTTAAATCAAATGACGAAGATAAGCAGAAACAGCAAGTTGAATACTTTTTCAAAATGCTTAAACATGATTTTAAACGATGGAATCAATGGAAATATAGAAATTATGGCATCTATCCTATTCTTAGCCATTGTGATTTAAGTAAATTTACTTTATTAAATAGAACTAATTTAAGTAACGTTGACTTATCAAAAGCTAATTTATCAAAAGTTAAACTTTCAAAAGCCGACCTCTCAGGAGCCGACCTCTCAGGAGCCGACCTCTCAGGAGCCGACCTTAGATGGGCCAACTTGAAGCAGGCTCGAATCGATCAAAAGACAGTTATCGATGACAAATG
>ERZ1066124.424-NODE-424-length-29351-cov-25.999488_pt1 | contig 29351 bp, 26 predicted proteins | sample MGYA00382771_ERZ1066124 | MGnify/ENA primary metagenome ERZ1066124 (study PRJEB33369, sample SAMEA5778354) | biofilm metagenome | biome: Industrial cooling water; feature: Water cooling tower basin; material: Biofilm | place: United Arab Emirates | collected... | reverse complement strand
AATGCTGTTCAATTTCTTCTTCAATTGGTGAGATTTTTTCATCGCTGTTGATGAGGAGTTCTGAAGTCTGATTTGGCGGTATTTTAAAGTTATTCATAAGCTGTGTTGATGAAACTGTATTTATAAATTCATCTGTTTTCCCGATGGGAAAATTTTGACATTGATTTGGGTTATTTTGAGTTTTTTAAACGTTTTCTTAATTAATTGACTAATGATTTAAGTTAATAAGGTAGCAAATTTGGTTAAAGTTTTTGTATGTCTAGCTACAATAAAAGAAAGTACACGACTCAGTTTATATATACTGTATCCGATGATTTTTAAAATGGGTAGTTAAGGATATTTTTCTTAACTTTTTGTGAAGCTGTTTTTATGATCTTTGACTGAACTCTCGTCAAATTGCCGTTTAAGTCAGTAATTAAGAATTACTCGCCTAGCAATTTTATTTGGACGTTGTATAGGGTCGAGCAAGCAAACCCTATAGAAAAAACTTCAACTTAAGCCGACGTTTGCATTAGAATATCTCGAATTTGCAGTTCTGTTAGATTAGGATTAGCATCTAACATTAAGGCTACTACACCTGCTACATGAGGTGATGCCATCGAAGTTCCGCTATAAGTCCGATAACTATTGTTTGGAGTTGTCGAATAGACATTAACACCAGGTGCGGTTACATAGGCTAAAGCGGGGTTAGAACCTGCTTGGTTTGAAAAAGAAGCAAAATTATTATTTTGATTGACTGCACCGACGGCAAGACCCCAGTTAGTTGCATAGGCTGCGGGATAACCAGGTGTTGCACTACCAGAGTTACCTGCTGCCATCACAACGATCGCACCTTTGCTACTTGCATATTGTATAGCCGCTTGAAACTCACTACTTTCAACAGAGCCTCCTAAGCTTAGATTAATAACTTTTGCACCATTATCGGCAGCATAACGAACACCTTGTGCGACTGAACTCAGAGAACCTCGTCCTTGGTCATCAAGAACTTTTACGGGCAGAATCTTTGAATTATAGGCAATTCCTGTTACTCCGATATTGTTTCCAATACCTGCGATCGTACCTGCTACATGAGTCCCATGACTATGACCATCAAGGGTATTATTGTTATTGTCATTAAAATTCCAGCCATAAACATCATCTACATAGCCGTTATTGTCGTCATCTCGGTTATTTTCCGCAATTTCTCTTGTATTTGTCCAGATATTTCCTGCTAAGTCGGGATGAGTGCGATCAACTCCCGTATCAACCACTGCAACAATGATACCACTTCCTGTATAGCCTCTGTTCCAGACTTCGGGGGCTTTAATTAGATCTGCACCCCAATTATTACCCCCCAAGTTCGGTATATCTGCAAAGGGAGATTGATTTAAAGCTTTACCGACAGCCGCCGCCGCATTAACTAAACCAGATCCTGAAGTAGAATTGTAGTTATCTAAGACAGTGAGGGTATAGTTAGAGCTACCGTAGTAGGGAAAGACTCGAACATAATAAGAGCCTGCATTGAGAGTTTTTTGGATACTTTCATCGAGAAAAACCCAGTTTTTTGATTCAGCGATCTTGACACCAGAACTATTCAACAGTTCTACATCAATATCGCTAAAAATTGATAATCCTGAGACTGCTAAAGCAAATTTACTGGTTTTGGACAGGCTAAAAGAATAATAATCATTAAGATCTGAAGTACCTACGGAGTCGTTATAGTTAGTTGGAGTTAAGCTAACGGTGCTGGGATTAGCTGTACTAAGGGTATTTCCTGCATCTGTATTTGTAGTAATTGCGCTAACTGTAGCTATTTCAGCTATTGGGTTAATCAGATCTCGATGTCCTAAGTTTTCACCAGATTGTTGAGTTTTTTCAATCTGATTAAGATATTGCTGGATGTATTGCTCACTATATCCTGCTCTGAGTGCTGAAAGAGAGGTAAAGTTATCTACGGGCAAGTTATAAGCATCAGAAAAAGGATTTGTGATTTGAGTAAAATCCGTAAAGGTACTATCGCTTGTTGTCGGTTCAAACATTGTTGTTTCCAGGGTAATAAGTTGTACATTTTGGACAAGAGTGATTGAATAGGTTTAAACTCAAGTACGGGCTTCATTGAAACCATATAGGATGTAGTGCTGAGGTGCATCGTTCAAATCTCCATTGTAAGTAGCATTCACATCGGGGTTCTTATTAAGATACGAGTTCGGATCGAAAGTAATGGTTCTTGCTCTGGCACGTCCAGAATTAGAGATGGTGATTAAAACCTGCTTTAAGATTGTATCGGTAAGCTTGTATTAAATCTGGGTAGGAGGCAATATAACTAGAAAGCGACATCAAAAATAATACAGATAAGTTTCGTAACTAAATTCGCTCCAAGTTTAATAACAAAGATAGTTGACTCTTTAATGATCAATCGTTAGTCTTAATTTAGATACAAAACTTAACAATATATAAGCATAAATGATAAGACTAATTACTGACTTTGATGGGCCAATCATGGACGTTTCGGAACGTTACTATCAAGTTTATCGATTGTGCCTTGAACAAACCAAAAGACCCAATCAAGAAATTAATGAACTTAGAAAAGCCGAATTTTGGAAACTGAAACGTCACAGAGTCCCCGAACGGAAAATTGGACTATTATCAGGATTAGATGACATACAAGCAGAATCTTTTGCCATCATGCGAAAAAAGACTGTACATCAGGTACCGTATTTGGTGTACGATCGCCCTGTCCCCAGTGCCATCGAAACCTTAGAATATATTCAAAAACTCGGATTGGATCTCGCTGTCATGACGATGCGACGGGTTAGAGAATTAGATGCAGCATTTAATCAATATGACTTAGCTCGTTTTTTTGCGCCCAACCGTCGTTATTGTTTGAGTAATGATTATCAGAAAACGGCTGATATCAAAGATAAACCCTTATTAATGGAGCGAGCCTTAAAAGAATTACCTCCCGCTTCTGAAATCTGGATGGTCGGGGACACGGAAGCCGATATTATTGCCGCAAAAACCCATAATATAAAAGTGATTGGCGTATTATCAGGGATACGGGATCAATCTCAGTTAGAATTATACAAACCCGATTTGATTGTAAATAATCTCAGGGAAGCCGTAGACCTAATTGTTACAGATCTTCCCATGACAGGCTGATGCACTCCTAACGCAGAAAGCTACTAATTAACCACAAAAAGAAAAAGGTAATTAGAGCATAAAATTGCTGAACCGAAAACGGCAAAACGACTTTAGCCGCTTCTAAACCGCTTGCGATACCTGCACCTAAGCCTATTCCCAAGAGTAAGCCAAAAAAGGTGATTAGAACTGCTCGACCAAATTTCTGTTCTTTGCGATTCAAAAAATAGATATTGGCAAAAACGCCTAAAGCTAGAAAAAGTGATAATAGAGAACTTCCTTGCTCTTGTACAAAGAGTGTTATCACCGCTAAAACGCCGAAAACAGCAGCACTTTGTCCCAAATCAGCCGCAGACGGTGTATCTATTAATTTTTGTAACCAAGATGGCGATCGCTCAATTGACAGGGGTTTGCTAGTCGTCGGAACTTCAGACCCTCGTTCTGGGAAGCGAATTCGCTCAGGTACTTTAATTTTACCTTCTTGTCTGAGTCTGAGCCGATCCATAATTACGGAATCATAAGCGGCTTCAATTTTTTCTAACAGCTTACTATTATCTTGATGTTGCTGAATCAGACGTTGTTTTGCGTCTTGAATTTCCTCAAAAGAAGATTCTTCAGTGACTCCAAGTTGTTCGTAGGGACTTTGCTCGCTCATGCTTTTAATCTCCTTCCTTTACCCTTTCCCTATTTAAGCAATAAACTAGCTCTACAGGCGACCTAATAATCCATTGTAAAGATAGATCACTAAGAAAGAGCGAACTATAACTAAAGAAAATTTCCGCACCGATTACAAGAAAATTAGTAAATGTGGGAATTATAGAAAGGGTAGTGGATTTTACCAGAAATTAATTAAATTTCTCTTTGCTCCTTTAATTATGATTTGAGTGATTCGTGATGATCGCTATTGCTTGTGCCAAAATTCTGATCGTTGATGATGATTCAGCCATTCGCCATCTGATTGTGCGTTTTCTGGGTCAAAAAAACTATCATGTTCAAGGAGCGGCTGATGGAAAGTCAGCTTTAGCTATTTTTGAGCAATTTAGCCCAGATTTAGTCATTTTAGATGTCAATTTACCCGATACCTTGGGTTACGATTTGTGTGAAAAAATGCAAGCTTTGACCAATGTTTATATTTTAATTCTCACCAGTCGGACTGATTTTGATGATAAACGTAAAGGTTTTCTACGTGGGGCTGATGATTATCTTACCAAGCCTTTTCACCTTGAAGAACTCGATCTACGAATTCAAGCAATCTTAAAACGTCGGCGTGTCGTTTCTACTTGTGAAGAAAAACCACTAAAATTTATGAAGATTTTAATTGATCCAATACGACGCGAAGTCATGATGGGTGGCAGTGGTATCGTGTTAACTTCTCTAGAGTTTGATCTTTTACACTGTCTAGCGCAAGAACCTGGACGGGTTTGGAGTCGGGCTGAATTAATTCAAAAGGTATGGGACTATAATTATCTCGGTGATCATCGTGTCGTTGATGTTCATATTGGTCAAATTCGCAAAAAAATTGAATCCGATGTTGAACATCCCTCAATTATTCAAACAATTAGGGGAGTCGGATATAAATTTATCGATGCTCCTCTAACCTAATCTGAATTTAGATCAGCCGTTTTTTAATCTGTTTTTTCAGAAACCGCTTTACTATCTTCCAATTCTGCCTTAATTTTCACGGATTCTTCTAACTGATCGGCTTCTCGCTTAAATTCAGTTTCAAATTCTTTTGATGCTTCTTGAAATCCTCGAATTGCTTTCCCTAAGCTGCGTCCAACTTCGGGTAATTTTTTCGGGCCAAACACTAATAAAGCAATTATAAAAATTAAAACCATTTCTGGTAATCCAATGCCAAAAATATTCATGATTGCTCCTGTATAATTCTAAAAAAGATTTTGGTAGCAAGCATTCTAGACTTGTCCTCAAAAGACTTAAATTCTAAAACACTAACTACCAAGTGACACTAACAATTTTTAGACCAAACTCTAAAAATAGTGGCAAACTAAATAATAATCTTTTATATTTACTTGCCTAACGTACTCCAATCAACATCTACACCATTAAGTAATAAAGAAGAGTTGTAGATTTGTAGAATAATAAGCAAGAAAACGAAGAATAGAGCCATGAAAACACCCATTAGGGCGGTTGTTCCCCAACCAGGGACAACTTTTCCATATTCAGAGTTTAGAGGTCTGAGAATGTCCCCTAAGCGCGTACGTTGTGCCATAAGTCACCAATGATGTCTTTAAATGGTTATTTTGTAATGTTCTGTAATATTATAAAAGAATCGGTAACACAATTATTCTAGCTTATGGAATCTGCAACAGTTCTTATCATCGGTATTGGTACTGCGGTTCTCGCTGTCACGGGCTATGCGATTTATATTGCTTTTGGCCCACCCTCTACCCAGTTAAGCGATCCTTTTGATGATCACGAAGACTAAAACTTGTTTTTAAAATAACATTTTTTACCAAGGATGAAGCAACGCCGAATCTCAGCCCACTGCTTCCCCTTGTCAAAATTTAAGCTAAATTAGGTTAACGCTCTTTAAGTCTGGATCGTTTTGGGCCATCATTTGATGCTGCGGATTGAAAGAAATGGCAATTTTTATAGCTTGAGTCGCTAAATCGATTAAGTCTATTTTAGCCGCACAACAAGCTAAATTATACCAAGCATAATCGTCTTCTGGTTCTAGCTCAATTGCTTTTTGATAAGCTATGATCGCATCTGCATATTGTTCTAGGTGTCGGTGGCAATCCCCTTGTTTATACCAGGGCCAAAAGCTATTTGCATTAATTTGAGTGACTTGTTGATAACAAATAATAGCAGCTTCGTATTGTTTGAGATGACGTAAACTATCACCTTTACGATAACACGCCCAATAATCATTAGGACGTAGTTTTAAAGCTTGTTCGTAACAGTTAATTGCTTCACTGTAACGTTGGAGATGACGCAAAGCATCGCCTTTATAATACCATGTCCAATAATCATCTCTTTTGAGTGTTTGCGCTGTTTCAAAATACAAAAACGCATCTTCAAATTGATCTAACTCTTCTAAGGCAAGATAACCCCGATGATACCATGTCCAATAATCATCAGGTCGAATTCGGGCGGCTTGTTCGTAACTTGCGATCGCTTGCTCGTAGTCTCCTCGCTTGTATAAGGCCTCGGCTCGATTGTACCAAGCCCAGTAGTCATCTTCACAAAAAGTTAGTGCTTTTTCAAAACAGGCGATCGCTTTTTTAAATTTCTCTTTTTTAGCTAATTTTTGTGCTTTATTATACCAGTGCCAGTAATCTTTCATTGCGTCTTCTAAAGCTCTTTTTTTTAGCAAAATCATTTTAAATCAGAGGGCATTGATTCAGTAAGTTAGAAAACTACTTAAATTATCTCAGAAAAGCTGCGGTGAAATATAACACTGACATTTAAGGTTTAAAGACGCTCGATTTAGTACAATTGCAAAGTGATACTGATTAATAGAGCGATCGCATCATGTCTTGGACTCGTCCTGATTCTCGTCAACCCAGTCAACTGCGTCCATTACACTTTGAAACCGATTATACTAAGTTTTCGGCGAGTTCGGTTTTAACCTGTTGTGGTGAAACAAAAGTGCTTTGTACAGTAACGGTTCAACCTGGTGTACCTCGATTTCTCGCTGATAGTGGCAAGGGATGGTTAACCGCAGAGTACCGTATGTTACCAGGCGCAACGCAAGAACGTCAAGCTAGAGAATTTCTGAAACTGTCAGGAAGAACTCAAGAAATTCAACGGCTCATTGGTCGAAGTTTACGTGCTACCCTAGATTTTGAAAAATTAGGCGAAAAAACAATTTTAATTGATGCAGATGTTCTACAAGCCGATGCAGGAACCCGAACAACTGCGATTACTGGGGGATATGTTGCTTTAGCCTTAGCCATGCAAAAACTCCTAAATAAAGGCGAATTGGAACAATCACCTTTAAAATGTTCTGTAGCGGCTGTTTCGGTGGGGTTGATTGAAGGTGAAGCTTTTTTAGACTTAAATTATACTGAAGATGTCGCCGCCGAAGTCGATTTTAATGTAGTCATGACGGGAAATTTAGAGTTAATCGAGGTTCAAGGGACGGCCGAATCAGGAACTTACAACCGTCGTCAGCTTAATCAAATTTTAGATCTTGCCCAAACTGGAATTCAAGAACTATTAGCAGCACAACAAACGGTTATATCAAGGGCTTGACAAAATGCGCGTTTTACCCATTTATCGATGGCAGGGCGGGTTACTCGGTTCTTTTGTGGGTCAATGGTTACCCCAAGAAAGCACAGACCCTCAGTCTGTTCTTCCTTATTTACAAATTGGACAATCTCTAATTCACTATCTAGTTGCGAAGAATCAGCTATCTGAACAAGATTGGCTCAATATTTATCAGCAATATCCCAACGAACTTAAAAAAGCTCGAAGTGCTGATCTGATTTTGGTGTTACTGCCTTTAATTTTGTATGAGCATGATAGCGCAAGAGAATTAGAGCAGCAGATAGAATTAGTCGGATTTTATTGGCAAAAAAATCCAGAAATCATCCAAAATGTTTTAATATACGCCTATTTATGTGTTTTAGTCCTCAAAGAACAATTTCAAACTCAACAGACCTTAGATCATTTAATTCAAGTCAGCCAAACTAGACAAATTTCTTTGAGCAATCAGTTAGGTTTAGTGAAAGATTTATTAAATAATGCTGTTCCTTTGCGTCAAGGGATGAAACAACTTATTTCTCAAGGAACGTCAAATCAAATAGCGATCGTCCTTGCTCTGTATTGTTTTATTAGTACGCCAGAGGATTTTCAACTCAGTATTTTACGAGCTTGGCAAATTTCAGAACAATTCCCTTTGAGTCTAGCTTTAACAGGTTTTCTTTCAGGAATTTATAATGGTATTAGCGGTTTTCCTATAAGATGGCGTGTTGCTACTCAAAATTTTCCCCTCACCCCATCGATTCAACAAAAAACAGTACAATTGTTTACTTCGTGGTCGGGAGTTTATGATCCAAATGCTGAATACCCACTATTAAAGACTTCCCTAGCTCCAGTCAGTGTGATTCAACGTCGTCCTCTCAACATCGTTTCTCAAGAAAGTATTTAAAAATGAGTATTTCTTTTTAGAGATTTAATGTTGGTTTTGGGTATGGTATCTATATAATAGCTTTTCAGCTATAGTGATTGAGTATTAGTCACTCATAACTGTACTAATCTCATTAAAACAAAAAACTATTTATTTTAAAAGATTTTTGAGGAGTATCAATGTGCAAATCTTTATTTGAAATTATTGATCAACGATTGGGTTAAAACTCAAATATGAAATCTTCTTCCTTCTTAACACCACAAAAAATCCAAATCATATCTCACTTTCTCCCTTCTCTTGCACGTCTGAAAAAGCCTCTGATTTTGCTGCTTTCATTTTTATGTTTAACGAGTGTTTTTGGTTATCGCTTTTATAATCAACCTCGATTAGCAGTTAACACCATTTCGCAGATGACGATTACAGCCCCGCAAGATGGGAATTTTGAAGACACAAAAACAACTGATGAGAAGCGTCAAAAAGTTAGAGCAGGAATTACGCCGATTCTCAAACGAAATGACGAATTAACTCAACAAATTCAATCAAACTTGTCTAAGATTTTTCAAAATATTGATACTTTAAGAAAGATTACGCAAAAACCGATTACCACTGGATTAAACTTTATTTCTTTAAAAAGTCAAAATTATCTGATAACCTGTTCTGAGCAAGAGTGGCAAGAAATATTAAATTCAACAGAAGCTAAATCATTAATAATTAATCCTGAAATTATTGAATTTCAAAATTATCGTCAGAAAACTGAAATCCAAAAATTTCAAGAGGTGCTGAATCAATTGACCCGCATTCGCAATCAATATCAGCAGGTATTACAAGAAATTCAAGCCACGTCGCCTCAAATATTAAATCAGGATACCGAGCTTTCTTTACTAAAAATTAGTGAACCTAATTGGCAACAACTTAAACAAAAAATTATAATTTCTTTGGATAGAATACTTACACAAGGTTTACCTTCTGGGATACCTTGGGAGCATCTTCAAGATACAATTAATATTCATTTAGAAGATTATATCCCACCTCAATATCAAAATTTTGCTCAACAATTATTACTGGCGGTTCTTCAGGAACAATCTAACTTAGAGGAAAATAAAGAAGCGACTCAACAAAGAGCATCCCAAGCGGTGGAAGCCGTACAGCCTGAAATGGTGGCTATTAAACAAGGCGAAATCATTGTTAAAGCGGGAGAAAAAATTACTCAAAAAGATTTCGTGCTTTTAGATAATTTTCAACTCAGTCGTCGCGGGATTAATTGGGAAGGACTGGGAATATCTAGTCTTTTAGTAGTGGGTGCAGTTGGTTTCTTTTGTTTTGTAGAACATCGCGTCCATCGTCCAATGCGTCAACGAGATCATTTATTGTTATGTTTATTGAGTATTTCTACTCCCTTGTTGGCGATCGCAAATATTCCCTATACCAATTTAGCAGCAGTCGGCTTGCTCACCAGTAGTTTTTATGGCCCAACGCTAGCGATTACTCAGATTCTTCTCGTTAGCACTCTATCTCATTTTGTACTGCATACAGTAAGTTGGCCACTGATTGCGGGAACAGTTGGCGGTTTATTAGCAGCAGCAATAGCAGGTAGATTACATTCACGGGACGAACTAGCTTTACTGGGTGCAGGGGTTGGACTCACACAGGGTGTAGCATACCTGATTATTTATCTAATTGCCAGCGCAACGGCGGGGACTATCTGGTATACCGTTCTACCAGAAGCCATCGTTCAGGGTGTATCGGGTTTAGCGTGGTGTATTTTTGCTTTAGGAATTTCACCTTATCTAGAACGCTTTTTTGATTTAGTGACTCCTATTCGTTTAGTTGAACTGGCTAACCCAAATCGTCCTCTTTTGCAACGTTTAGTTACAGAAGCCCCAGGTACTTTTCAACATACTTTATTTGTGGCGTGTTTAGCTGAAGCGGCGGGACGGAAGCTACACTGTAATGTTGAATTAATTCGTGCGGGAACGCTTTATCATGATATTGGGAAAATGCACGACCCACTCGGATTTATTGAAAATCAAATGGGTGGCTTGAATAAACACGATGTCATTAATAATCCTTGGCTGAGTGCAGAAATTATTAAAAAGCATATTAGCGAGGGACTGGTGATGGCGCGTAAATACGGACTACCCAAAGTGGTTAGAGATTTTATCCCCGAACATCAAGGAACTTTACCCATTTCCTATTTTTATCAACAAGCCGTAGCGACTAATCAGTTGATTGATGAACAAGATTTTCGCTATGAGGGGCCCATCCCTCAATCTAGAGAGACAGGTTTAGTAATGTTAGCCGATAGTGCAGAGGCCGCATTGCGATCGCTTAAAAATGCGACTCCAGAACAAGCTAAAGATATGATCAATAAAATCTTTGCTGCACGTTGGCGAGAAAATCAATTAAAAGATAGTGGTTTACGTCGAGATGAAATGACGATCGTTGCTGAAGTGTTTATTCAAGTTTGGCAACAGTATAATCATCAACGCATTGCCTATCCTAAATCCTCCCTAGAACCTCAATACGCTCAAAAACCGACTTCTCGATAATTCCCCCACAGGAAAAGGTTAGGGGACAGTAAATATAACCTATAAAAAAATCCCCCACCATCAGGCAGGGGACTAATTATTTAGCTATTCTTAGCTGTTAGATCAGAATTAACCGAACTTACCAGCAGTAGAAGCAATAACGAAGGCGGCGTAGGTGAAGATGTAGCCAACCGTGAAGTGTGCTAGACCAACCAAACGACCTTGAACGATCGACATTGCAACGGGCTTATCTTTCCAACGAACGAGGTTCGCAAGAGGAGTACGTTCATGCGCCCAAACGAGAGTTTCGATCAACTCTTGCCAGTAACCACGCCAAGAGATGAGGAACATAAAACCAGTTGCCCATACAAGGTGTCCAAAGAGGAACATCCAAGCCCAGACAGAGAGGTTGTTCACACCGTAGGGGTTATAACCGTTGATTAGCTGTGCTGAGTTTGCCCAGAGATAATCGCGGAACCAACCCATCAAGTATGTCGAGCTTTCGTTGAACTGTGCAACGTTGCCTTGCCAAATACCGAGGTGTTTCCAGTGCCAATAGAAGGTCACCCAACCAATTGTGTTAAGCATCCAGAACACAGCAAGGTAAACCGAATCCCAAGCAGAGATATCGCAAGTACCGCCACGACCAGGGCCATCACAAGGGAAGGCAAAACCAAAGTCTTTTTTATCGGGCATTAGTTTAGTTCCACGAGCATCCAAAGCACCTTTGACTAAAATCAGGGTGGTGGTGTGAAGACCTAAAGCGAACGCATGGTGAACTAAAAAGTCGCCAGGGCCAATTGTTAAGAACAGAGAGTTAGTACCGCTATTGATTGCACTTAACCAGCCAGGTAACCAAACATCACCGTAGTTAGGATAAGCTGTGTAAGCAACGCTATCAGGATTAGACAACAGTACATCAAAGCCGTATAGAGCTTTTCCGTGTGCTGCTTGAATCCATTGAGCAAAAACGGGTTCAATAAGAATTTGTTTTTCGGGTGTTCCAAAGGCAACCACAACATCATTATGAACATAGAGTCCTAATGTGTGGAAACCGAGGAATAGAGATACCCAACTCAGGTGAGAGATGATCGCTTCTTTGTGTTCGAGCATCCGCGCCAAAACGTTATTCTTGTTGGCTTCAGGATCGTAATCCCGTACCCAGAAGATCGCGCCATGAGCGAAAGCACCAACCATTAAGAAGCCAGCAATATACTGGTGATGGGTGTAGAGAGATGCTTGAGTAGTGTAATCCTTCGCCATAAAAGCATAGGGCGGTAAGGAATACATATGTTGAGCAACTAAGGAGGTAACTACACCTAAAGCAGCTAAGTGAATCCCTAACTGGAAGTGAAGGGAGTTGTTGTAGGTGTCATAAATTCCTCTGTGTCCAGCACCTAGTGCGCCACCAAAAGGAGTCTTTTGTGGGGGATTATGAGCTTCTAGGATTTCCTTCATGCTGTGACCGATACCCCAGTTGGTGCGGTACATATGACCTGCAACAATGAAGAGTACAGCGATCGCCAGATGGTGATGAGCCATATCCGTCAACCACAGAGATTCCGTTTGGGGATGGAAACCACCTAAGAAGGTTAGGATTGCTGTTCCAGACCCTTGAGCCGTACTAAACACATGACCTGCTGTATCGGGATCTTGAGCGTAAACACCCCAGTTTCCAGTAAAGAAGGGTAATAAACCTGCTGGATGAGGAGGCGTAGACAGGAAGTTCTCCCAACCCACGTGCTGACCGCGAGATTCGGGGATTGCAACGTGAATTAAGTGTCCTGCCCAAGCTAAAGAGCTTACGCCGAAGAGTCCTGCTAAGTGGTGGTTCATGCGAGATTCAGCATTCTTGAACCAAGCGAGGCTAGGACGGAACTTAGGTTGTAAGTGTAACCAGCCTGCAAAAAGGAACACAGAAGCCAAAATCAGTAAGAACACAGCCCCTTGATAGAGGTCTTGGTTAGTTCTCATACCAATGGTGTAAAACCAGTGGTAAACCCCAGAGTAAGAAATATCAACTGGATAAGATGCACCACCTTGAGTAAAAGCTTCAACGGCGGGCTTACCGAATTGAGGATCCCAGATTGCGTGAGCAATGGGACGGATGTTTAAGGGATCTTTGATCCATTGCTCAAAGTTACCTTGCCAAGCGACGTGAAATACGGTTCCAGAAGTCCACAAGAAGATGATCGCGATGTGACCAAAATGGGAAGCAAAAATCTTATGATAAAGATTTTCTTCAGTCATTCCATCGTGACCTTCAAAATCGTGGGCTGTGGCGATTCCGTACCAAAGCCGACGTGTCGTCGGGTCTTGGGCAAGATCTTGGCTAAATTTAGGAAATTTAGTTGCCATAGCGATTTAGGAGGTCTCCTCTCTAAAGAATGAGGCAATTGCTTTAAGTGCTGCTCTTTTTCTTTGACTGTCTCTACTGTACCAAAAGATAACAGAAGTAGACATTTCAAAACGGTTTCAAAGGTGGGTACATTAACCCAAGTTTAGGGGGTGTTGGACTCATCTTACTAACTTCTAGCAATGTTTGTCATTTGAAGTTCACCTGAGCAATCCCTGGGGAGAGTTTTGAGGCTTTTCCCCGTCAGGATTGGCCAAATGATTTCATTTACATTTCACTAGAAGGATAGAGTCCTTGCGTGGAAGAATGCCCAAGTTGTGACAATTCCTCCTAACAAATAGTGAGCTACACCAACTGCACGACCTTGAGTAATACTCAAAGCGCGAGGCTGAATGGAAGGAGCCACATTAAGTTTGTTGTGCGCCCAAACGATCGACTCAATCAGTTCTTGCCAGTAGCCACGACCACTAAAGAGGAACATTAAGCTAAAAGCGAAAACAAAGTGACCGCCTAAGAACAAAAGTCCATAAGCTGATAAAGCGGAACCGTAGGAGTTAATGACTTGTGAAGCTTGCGCCCAGAGGAAGTCTCTTAACCATCCATTAATCGTGATTGCGCTTTGAGCAAAGTTTCCAGCAGTGACATGAGTTACGCTACCATCGGGTGCGACAGTTCCCCAAACATCCGATTGCATTTTCCAGCTAAAGTGGAAGATGGCAACTGAGATGGAGTTGTACATCCAGAATAGACCTAAGAACACATGATCCCAACCTGAAACTTGGCAAGTGCCACCCCGTCCAGGGCCATCACAGGGGAAACGGAAGCCTAAGTTAGCTTTATCGGGAATGAGGCGAGAATTACGAGCGAACAACACGCCTTTGAGTAGGATTAACACGGTGACGTGAATGGTAAAGGCGTGAATATGATGGACTAGAAAATCTGCTGTTCCTAGTGCGATCGGCATCATCGCTATTTTACCGCCTACTGCAACCGCACCACCACCAAAAGCATAACTCGCAGGAGCTAGAGCAGTTGGAGCCGTTCCACCTGGTGCTAATGTGTGGATATTTTGGATCCACTGAGCAAAGATCGGTTGTAACTGAATTCCCGTATCCGAGAACATATCTTGAGGACGACCGAAAGCACGCATCGTGTCGTTGTGGACGTATAAACCAAAGCTATGGAAGCCGAGGAAAATACAAACCCAGTTTAAGTGGGAGATGATGGCATCACGATGACGGATCACTCGATCTAGGAGATTATCAACATTTTTGGCAGGATCGTAATCCCGTACCATGAAGATCGCTCCGTGAGCAGCCGCACCGACAATTAGGAAGCCACCAATCCAAAAGTGGTGAGTGAAGATGGCTAACGAAGTAGCATAGTCAATCGCCAAGTAAGGATAGGGGGGCATGGCATACATATGGTGCGCGACAATAATTGTCAAAGAACCTAATAAAGCTAGGTTAATTGCCAATTGTGCGTGCCAAGAGGTTGTTAGAATCTCATACAGACCCTTGTGACCTTCACCAGTAAAAGGCCCCTTGTGATTTTCAAGGATTTCTTTGATACTGTGACCGATACCCCAGTTGGTGCGGTACATATGACCAGCAACAATAAAGAGTACAGCGATCGCTAAGTGATGGTGGGCTGAATCAGTTAACCACAAGCCACCCGTAACAGGATTTAAACCGCCTTTAAAAGTTAGGAAGTCTGAATAGGCTCCCCAATTGAGGGTAAAGAACGGTAAAAGTCCTTGGGCAAAACTAGGATATAATTCCGTCATTTTGCTAGGGTCTAGGATGAACTCATGAGGCAAGGGGATATCAGCAGCAGCGACTCCAGCATCGAGCAGTTTATTCACGGGTAGAGCAACGTGAATTTGGTGACCTGCCCAACCTAAAGAGCCACAACCGAGAAGGACTGCCAAATGATGGTTCAACATCGACTCTACGTTCTGGAACCATTCCAGTTTTGGAGCGCGTTTGTGATAGTGGAACCAACCAGCAAACAGCATTAAAGCCGCCATCACTAAACCGCCGATTGCTGTGCAGTAAAGTTGATAGGTATTGGTGAATCCTGCTGCTCGCCAGATATAGAAGAAACCAGATGTAATCTGAATTCCATGGAAACCGCCGCCGACATCTCCATTTAAGATGCCTTGACCGACGATGGGCCACACAACTTGAGCACTAGGCTTGATGTGGGTCGGGTCGGTTAACCAAGCTTCATAATTTGAAAAACGAGCACCGTGGAAGTACATTCCACTGAGCCAAACAAAGATAACGGCTAAATGACCGAAGTGCGCGCTGAAGATTTTACGGGATATATCTTCAAGATCACTCGTCTGAATATCAAAATCATGGGCATTGGCGTGGAGGTTCCAAATCCAGGTGGTGGTTTTTGGGCCTCTGGCCAAGGTGCGGTCAAAATGTCCGGGCTGGCCCCACTTCTCAAATGAAGTTGCTACCGGGTCTTTATCTACTACTACCTTGACTTTTGCCTCTCCCTTGGGAGGACTAATTGCCATGAGGGTTCTCCTCTCTCGACAATGAACTTAATGGTTTTCCTATTGAGGATAGATTTTTTAATCTATAAAAAGCAAGCATTGAGATTGCCGCTTCTTTTAATTTAGCTTGAGCTACCTGTTTTTGTTATATTGCAGGCGAAAGCATCAATAGTTGATGATAGAACTTCATTTACTTTTATGTTAGGACTGCTTAACAATATTTTAAATTCACTTAATCTTTTGTCGCTTCTAGCTTTGATTCAACTCTTTATGTTGCAAAAGTCAAGAAAAAATACCCGTTTCGTAACAAAAAGAAACAAACGGCTATAAGTAATATACCGTAAGATTTTTGGCTCTTTTTTTCAAAGTTCTGGTCATCTAAAAACCTCTATAGATAAGCTTGATAAAAATTATCAGACAATTCAGTAAAATTTTTCTTAGAGATACAATTTGTTTGGTTCATTTTTTACATTTGCCTTTTGGCTTAATTCATGGAGGAGTTAGAGTGTTGGCTTTTATCTATCGATTTGTGTCAATGAAAACAATCTGTTTATATTTATTAATATTTCTCTTAAGTGGGATGATGGGAAGTTGTGGCAATCGCATCGAAACCTCAACCTTATCCCAAAATCAACCCAAATCCTCCTCAGTATCGACACGTCAGTTAGCCGAGGTGTCTACTCCGCCAGCAATCGCTAAACTACAGCGTCTTATGGAGCAGTATGAACCTCAAGTCACCATTCTGAGTCCTCAAAAAGAGGAAATCCTTCAAGAAAATACCATCAAAGTTCAAATCAAAGTCCAAGATTTACCAATTTTCCAAGCACCTAACCTCGAACTCGGGCCACACCTTACACTAATTCTCGATAATCAACCATCCCAAGCAATTTACAATCTTAACGAGCCAGTTGTTCTTGAAGGACTTACCCCAGGAACACACACCCTGCGCGTTTTTGCTTCAAAACCCTGGTACGAAAGTTTTAAAAACGATGGGGCCTATGCTCAAACGACCTTTCATGTTTACACCAAAAATGGCAACAATACGCTTGATCCAACCCTACCTCTTCTCACCTATAACCGTCCTAGAGGAACCTATGGAGCCGAACCCATTCTGCTCGATTTTTATCTAGCCAATGCACCGCTTCACATCGTCGCCCAAGAAAACCCCGATGTAACAGACTGGCGAATTAAAGCCACCATTAACGGTGAAAGCTTTTTACTCGATGATTGGCAATCAGTTTATCTAAAAGGTTTTCAAAAAGGGGAAAACTGGGTACAACTAGAATTTATTGATGACAAAGGTAACAAAGTTGAAAACACCTATAACAACACCGTTCGCATTATTACCTATGATCCAAACTACAGTGACAGCCTAACTCAATTGGTCAAAGGTGAAATTGCTCAAGAAATCGCTACAGCCATTGTTGATCCAAATTACATCATTCCTCAAAAACCTCCTGTTGAACCCGAACCTGTCACAGCAGAAGAAACACCAGAAACCGTAGAAGAACCTGTTACTGAACCCGAACCTGTCACAGCAGAAGAAACACCAGAAACCGTAGAAGAACCTGTTACTGAACCCGAACCTGTCACAGCAGAAGAAACACCAGAAACCGTAGAAGAACCTGAAATCACAATTGAAATCCCACCAGAAATCGAACTACCTTCAGAAACACTTAAACCAGAAGATACGCTCCCTGAACTAATTGAACAACCAACCGTTCAAGAAGATAAACCGATACCCCAAATCATCTTAGACGAATCAAAATCAAATGAGCCTGTTGTTTCTGAACCTACCGCGCCTTTGTCAGAAACACCGCTCGAAAAAGAATCTTCTGATACAAAACCCTCTAAATGGATTGATAGATTACTTAAACCCTTTCCTTTTCAAAAAGGAGCAAGACCACCTGTTGCTATTCCTAAAGCAGTTGAAGAACCAACCAATTTAAGCCCAGAAATTCAACCGCAACCCATACCACCATCACCAGAACCATTCCAAATAATTGAACCTGTCAATCCTCAAATTGAATTACCTGATGCTAACCCAGTGACTCCTAATGTTCCTAAATTTGACAAGGAGCCAGGAAAAGCAGCAATTCCAAAATTGATCTAGAGATATAGTCACTATTTTGAGGAACTAGCTTATAATTCTAGGCGTCAGATAATAATTTTTTGTTTAGTTAAGTGAGGTTGTTGTGATAAACCATACGTTTCATAAATTAACAGGTGCAGCTTTATTTGTCGCTTTAAGTGCCATTATTTCTAATCCTGCAAAAGCTGAAACTGACCCAAATTCTACACTCATAAGTCAATTACGGGGTCATAATACTTATTTAAAAGAAGAACAACTGGTACTCTCTGATTATGAAATTGGCCGTGTCAGAGGAGCAGCCGGTGGGATTTTGTCTGTAGAATTTCTTGAACCCGTTACTGTGGGTGACAGAACGATTCGTCGGACTCAAGTTGTAGGTGTCGCACTACCCGGTGATGATGTGATTTTTAAAGTTGAAGACGATAAACTCGTTTTTGTTAGTGCAGCTAAACCGACTTGGATTAGCCGCTTAAATATTAAAGATGAAGGTGCTGGTAGCAACAGCAACAACCGCGCTCAACTTTTAAGAGAATTAGAATCCTCCAGAGCAGTTGGTTTACCCCCACTTGCTCCTGAAACCAGAACCTTTGTCGCTGAACCAGAACCCGTCCCTGCACCAGCAGTAGAAGAAGCTCCGATTCGCGGACTTTGGTAAGGTAAAGAAAAGATAATTTTTATGGCAAATTTTAAACCTCTTCTCATTTGAGGAGGTTTTTTTTATCTTTAAAATTGTACCTCGAAGGCATTTTCTAAATAATCCTGAATTTGAAAATAATTGTCTTGCCAAATTAAACTAGATTTGGTTACATCACTGAATTGACTTTGATTTTTTTGATAATGCACTAAAACGACATCAAAGCGACAATTAAAATCTGAATACTTAGGATATTTGGCAATAAAATACATTGCCGTTTGTGTTAACTTTACTTGTTTTTGATAATTGATCGCTAGAAGTCCATCTTCATCCCAATTGTTGTAGCTTCTGGTTTTAACTTCAATAAATGCTAGACTATGATTAGATTCGGGTAAAGCAATTAAGTCAATTTCACCGAAACGGGATCGCCAACGATGTTTAAGAATTCTCCAGTTTTTTGAAGTTAACCATTGTTGTACTAATTTTTCGCCAATTTCTCCAACTGTTTCCATAACAATACACTAAAGAATATTCTAAAATTATATTAGCCAGATAGAGCAATAATAAACTGTATGGAAAAAGTTTCTAACCTTTCTTTACCCCCAGGACAAACAGGTTTACCAATCATTGGAGAAACAATTGCTTTTTTTAGCGATCGCAATTTTTTTAAAAAACGTCAAGAGAAATACAATTCTATCATTAAATATGATTCCAATTCCAAAACCTAAAGATGGTTTAAAAGTTATCTTGAGTGAACGAAAAGATTAAGGAGAGTAATGAGCGATCGCATTCAATTTAAAATTATCAAAAACCTAGTTAAATTTTTACTTATTATTCTGGTGATCTTAAATTTAACTGCTTGTAATCTACCGCGTCCTGTTAAAGCAGAAGATAGAATGTTTTTAAAATTGTCAATTGATTTTTTAGGAGAATACCAACTCCCTAAACAGAATTTTCAAGATACTGTAGTAGGAGGTTTATCGGGAATTACTTATGATCGAAATGCTGGACAATTTTATGTAATATCTGATGATCGAAGTGAAAGAGGCGATGCTAGATTTTATACAATGGATTTAAGTTTGAATCCAGAGCAAACTAAACTTGATAAAGTCACCATAAAAGGAGCTACATTACTCAAAGACTTACAGGAAAACAATTATGCAAAAGGTACAATAGACCCTGAAGGAATTGGATTTTCACCTAGAAACACAGTATTTATTTCAAGTGAGGGAAATATTGCTCAAGGAATTGCGCCATCTCTTGGGGAATATGACTTAAAAACTGGAAGACTTAGACAATTATTACAAATTCCTAAACGATTTTTACCTAATCCTTCTCAGGATGCTCCTCCTCAAGGAATTAGAAATAATTTAGGTTTTGAATCATTAACTTTAGGAATTAGTAGCAATCTAAAAGATGATCCATTCCGTTTATTTACAGCAACAGAAAATGCTTTAATCCAAGATAATCCAACTGAAATACCAGAAGATGCAATTAAAAATCGTTTACTTCATTATGTGGTTAATCCGTTTGGTTCACCTGTTTTAGTCGCGGAACATTTATACTTACTAGAACCTTTACCCGAAAATGCTCGTTATCATGGATTAACTGAACTATTAGCCTTTGAAAAAGAAGGATATTTATTAAGTTTAGAGCGAACTTTGGGATTAACAGGATTTGAAGCTAAAATTTTTCAAGTAGTGACCGCAGATGCAACTGATACTTCTAGAGTAGAAAGCTTGCAGGGAAATATAGGAAAAATTCACCCAATGCGAAAACAATTACTATTAGACTTAAGTGAATTAGGAATTGAGTTAGATAATTTAGAAGGGATGACGTTTGGCCCTCGTTTAAAAGATGGTAGCTTATCGCTTTTTGTCGTCAGTGATGATAATTTTAGAGATGACCAAATTACCCAATTTTTGTTATTTCGGATTAGAGGAATTTAAGCAAAAACTATGACTCATGCAACAGATATCAAAACCTTAGCTCAATGGATGGCGGCTGATTTTAGTAATCAAGAACAAGCTTGGGCAAATCCGCCGTTTTTTGCTCATATTCGAGTCTGTATGCGTCCCCTTCCTGATGAAATCTTATCCAGTACGGCTTTATTTTTAGAACAAGCATACGATTTTATGATTAATAATCCTTATCGTTTGCGAGTATTGCGTTTTTTCCTAGTTGATGATCATATCGAACTAGAAAATTATAAAGTCAAAGACGAAGCTAAATTTTATGGTGCATCACGGGATAAAGAAAAACTTAAAACATTAACTTTTGAAGATCTTGAATTAATGTCAGGTTGTGATATGACCGTAGAATGGACAGGACATAGTTTTAAAGGAGTGGTCAAATCAGGTAAACAGTGTATCGTCGTCCGTAATGAGAAAGTAACTTATCTAGATAATAGCTTTGAAGTAGACGAACAAACATTAGTGAGTGTAGACCGAGGATTAGATCCTGAAACCGATGAACAGGTTTGGGGCTCAGTTGCAGGGCCATTTAATTTTGTGCGTCTCACCAGTTTTTCAAATGAAGTAGAATAAATGCACTAATTATTTTGATCACAGTCTCATGCTTTGGCCTTATAAAACTTCAGGCATTTCTGATCGTCTTTTTGAACGCTTACCTGGGATTCCGATGAGTCAACGGGAGGTGAGATTATTGATCATTTCTGCATTGCGGCTACTGCCTGAGTCTGTGGTGTGGGATATTGGAGCAGGGACGGGTACAATTCCCATAGAAATAGGTTTGTTGTGTCCCCAGAGTCGTATTATTGCCATTGAACGAGATGAAGAAGTTGCCAACTTAATTCGGCGAAATTGCGATCGCTTTAGTGTAACGAATGTGGAAGTCGTTGAAGGAAATGCCCCCGACTGCCTTAATACACTAAAACCATTACCCGATCGCGTTTGTATCGAAGGGGGACGACAGCTTAAGCAAATTTTACAAGATGTTTGGCGAAATTATCTACAGCCAGAAGGTCGAGTAGTTGCCACTGCAAGCAGTCTAGAAAGCCTTTATTTGCTGTCTGAAGGATTTTCGGAACTACAGGCCCGTAATCTTGAAATTGTCCAGGCAGCCGTCAATCGTTTAGAAACAAGAGGTATACAACAAGTTTTCGCGGCATTAGATCCGATGTTTATTCTCAGTGGGGAAAAGTTTTAGACAAGATCCGATCCGCTTTGATCCTCATAAAATAAGAATATAGAGTAGAAATGAACTTTGCATAAGGTTTTCTTAATCTTAAGATAGGTTTATCATAATAATTTGCATCGGCTATAACTATGCTTTGGGTACGTGTTGCTAGTGGTATTGTTGCGATCGCTTTTGCTTTCTTAATTATTTTCGTCGGCGGATGGTACTTTACCATTGGAACGGGTGTACTGATTTTCTTGGCACAATTAGAATATTTTCGTTTAGTTCGGGCTAAAGGAATTGCACCCGCAGCGAAAACGACTCTAGTTGTCTCTCAAATCTTGCTTCTAACCGCTACCGTTGCCCCTCAGTTGACCGATGCCGTCTTTCCCTTAGCGGGAGCCTTAATCTGTTTCTACTTGCTGTTTCAGCCTAAATTAGCCTCAATTGCTGATATTTCTACATCGATTTTGGGCTTATTTTACGGTGGCTATTTACCGAGTTATTGGGTCAGATTACGAGTCGGTTTTACTCCTCCTACTACCATTACTCTAGCCAGCAGTGATTTACCTTTAATGGGTTATTGGCCAGAATCTTGGATACAGCCAAAACTCTTACCCCCCTCCCTAACGATTACTTTACTTGCCTTTGGATGTATTTGGGCGGCTGATATTGGAGCTTATTTTATGGGCAAATGGTTAGGAAAAACGGCTCTTTCTGTCGTTAGCCCGAAAAAAACCGTAGAAGGAGCAATTTTTGGCATTCTGGGCAGTATTATCGTTGCTGAAATTGGGGCTTGGTATTTAGATTGGCCCTATTGGGAAATTACTGGCGCACTACTTGGGACTTTAATTGGTGTGGTGAGTTTACTTGGAGATCTTACCGAATCTATGATGAAACGAGATGCAGGAGTTAAAGATTCTGGTCAACTGATTCCTGGGCATGGTGGTATCTTAGATCGTACCGATAGCTATGTTTTTACGGCACCCGTAGTTTATTATTTTGTCACCTTATTGTTACCTCTACTGCAATGAACTAGCAGAAAAAGATCTGAATAAATCTTAAATTTTTTGGAAAAAGTGCGCGATCGGCTACAATGGGAGTACCGTCAATGATTGGAAAACTATGGCTTTATCCTACTCTCAACAGCCCATTGACCCCGATTTATCTGAAGAATTAGCTGATCTTGTTCGTCATTTACCTACACTTAAACATGGCAAATGGATTAAAAGAGCATTAGAAGTGTTAGTGAGAATGTCGGACGAGGAAATTGATCGATTAGATTGGAAGATTCTAACCGCATCACTTGAAGACTTAGAACGAGGCTTTCAAACTTTTTACCCCTACCGTCATACCCGAAAAGTTACTATTTTTGGTTCAGCCAGAATTCTACCGAGTAGCACAGGCTATCAACTTGCGGTAGATTTTGCCCGTCGTGTGACTCAGTTAGGCTTTATGGTGTTGACGGGTGCAGGTGGCGGAATTATGCAAGCGGGAAACGAAGGTGCAGGGAGAAGTCATTCTTTTGGTTTAAATATTGATTTACCTTTTGAGCAAGACGCAAATCCTTATATTTCTGGTGATCCAAAATTAATTAATTTTAAATATTTCTTTACAAGAAAACTTTTTTTCTTAAGAGAAAGTGATGTAGTTGCTTTGTTCCCTGGTGGTTTTGGCACACAAGACGAAGCCTTTGAAACTTTAACCTTATGTCAAACAGGAAAATATGGGCCTGCTCCATTATTGCTCATTGATGAACCTGGGGCTGATTATTGGCTAACTTGGCAACAGCAAATCCTTGATAATTTACAAGTACGCGGTTTAATTAGTCCAGAAGATACGCAACTTTATACGATTACTGATAATTTAGATGTTGCTTGTGAAATAATTCAGAATTTTTACAAGATTTATCACTCAAGTCGTTATGTCGGTGATTTATTTGTCATGCGTTTAAATCAAGAATTAACCGATGAGCAAGTCGAATTATTGAACGATAAATTTAGTGATATTTTAGTGAGTGGAAAATTTGAAAAATCAAAAGCTTTACCCAAAGAAGTAAATGATGCAACGATTCATTTACCGCGATTAGTTTTTCATTTTAATCAGCGTAATTTTGGGCGATTATATGAGTTAATTAATCAAATTAATCAATGTGAAGCATCTTGCTTTGTTGAACCTCATCCCGAATTGAAATAGCTTCAACTCAACTTAATTTTTGTAACTGTTGTCTGAGTTGTTGTCTCAGTTTGCTGGCTGGAATACCTGTAAAAATTTGAGAAGTCAGTTTTAGAACAATCGATTTTACATCAATTCCAGAAAATTGAAGGCTGGTATCTGATTTACAATAACGACTTTGTCAGTGATAGCTCTAAGATAACACATGGCATAAATTGTAAAGTTTTGTAAAGTTCGGACGAAAATGAGTTTGGATAATTTGTGGTTTAGAACAGCGAATTATGAATCCACTATTGAGTCATGGATCTTCAAATCTTAAAACTAGACGAACAGTACATTTTAAATCAATGTACCAAGTTTTTAGCTAGAACGAATACCGATAATCGCCATAACTTCGGTCAGTTTAATAATGACAGTATACGCGCCCAAATTGCAGAATCTTGGAGATTTCCACTTTTAGATAGCTATAGTGATGGTAATGATCCTGTCAAATCCTATAATCAAAATCGAGTAACCTTTGTTTACCGACACTTAAGAGACAACCAACCTCAAAGCGTTTCTGTAATCGGCTCTTTTGCTAATTTATACGAAGCAATACCTTTACAACCCGTCACTTTTTTGGAAGAACCAACTGGCTACTATGCTCTAACTATATTAGTGCCAAAAGGTGAAGTTCATATCTATAAATATATCGTTGATAGTCAAGCGATTCTTGATCCCATTAACCCACAACAAATCACTTTAGATAACGGGCAAATTTGGTCACGTTTTTTTACGGCTTTTTGTACACAACCGCTTTGTTTTGATGATTGGGAATACGCGATCTTAAAGCGTTTAGTCAATCGTATTCTACCCTTTCGCACCAAAGAAGGACAGAACTTTATTGAGCGATACTACAATTTTTTAGATAGTCAAAGTAAAGACAGTCTTTATCCCCATGCCTATCGTTTAGATGAATCAGTCGGTGCGGCTAACTTTATCGATAATATTTTAGCCAGAGAAGAAAATCATTATCTAATCGATTACAAAATTTGTCTAGCACAAATTGATCGCATCTTACGTCAGCGTAATCCTTTTATTGAACCTGCGATCATGCCTCGTGAAGTGTACATGGATTTGTACAACGAAATGTCCACTGATGTAGTAGAGGGTTGGAACTACAACCAATATAATAGCCCGCTTTACTTCCTTCAATTATTACGTCGTCATACTTTTACAGGTGCATTTGCTCATCCGAAATACGGAGGAAATATTGGTGCTGCTGGTTGGGCCTATCTATCAGAAAGATACTCAGATTCACAGAAAACCTTATTTGATTGGCGACAAGCAATAGAACAACCCCTTGGTGTTAATAGCGATTATCACGGATAGTGCATCACAAAAATATCAATTCATTCAACCGAAAAACATATGGAAACACAATTCGATGTTGTGATCATTGGGAGTGGGGCTGGAGGCTCACCGATCGCTCACACTCTGGTGCAAGCTGGTAAATCTGTACTGATTTTAGACAAAGGCCCCTTACTCAAACCACAGTATCAAAATGCGGATGGTTTAAGTGATTTCAAACGCGATGAACTTTTTGCCGATGGGCCTGCCAAACGCATTACTCATAATGTAGCCAATAAAGGCGAGGCTTTTTATTCGAGTCATATTGAACCCGATATCAACGATGAACCCCATATCTATGAAGAAGCAGATGGGCGAGAACTAGCCACGATTGAAGGTTATACAGCGCAAGTGGTCGGGGGGGGAACTCAACTTTACGGGGCTGTATCTTTGAGATTTTCTCCCCTCGATTTTCGTCTACAAAGTTTTAATGCAGGTCGTGGCGATTTAGTCAATGACCCTAATGGTGATGTTCAGACCGAAGCACGAGACTGGCCAATCAGCTACGATAATCTAGAACCCTATTACGTCAAAGCTGAACAACTCGTTGGGATTAATGGAACAGCCCCCAATCAGCTAAAACCTTTTAGTAAAGATAATTATCAGCCACCTCTAGAACCAAATCCCATCAGTCGTTATGCTAAAACGGGGATGGAATGGTTAGGGAAAAATACGAGCAATCGTGAATCTGTTTTACCCTATCGTACTCCCTTAGCCGTCATTACCCGCGATCATGCACCGAGTGGGCGTAAAGTTCCCAGTGATCCAGAAACGATCAAAACCAGCTATGTGAACCGATATGGCTGTCCTTTGGGTCTAAAATCAAATACTTGGGTTTCGTTACTGAGTCCGATCGCAAATTCCTCTAATTTCGAGATCCGCCCAAATTGTTGTGTAACTCGTCTAGAATGTCAAGGCGATAAAATCAGTCGAGTCGTTTATCTTGATCCAGCAGGAAAAGAGCGAGTTGTTGAAGGCAAGATCGTTATTGTAGCCTGTTCTGCAATTGAATCGGTTCGTCTACTCAAAATATCCGCCGAAAGTGATCCAGAGTTTGAGCGTCGCATCAACCAAAATGACTTACTGGGTAAATATTTCTTAACACATTGCTTTGGTGGGGCTAGTGCAATTATGCCCGATCGCAGTGATAAATCGAAAGCTCTTGATGCAGATTGGGCGATCGACTGTTGTGCTACCGAAGAATTCCTCAAAAGTAAAGGACTTTGGGCGGGCGGTGCAGTTTATAACAATACGTCTGATCGGGCTTTACCGATTTCTCTTGGTCGTAACCACCGCAGTACCGATCTAGATACGCTCTGGAAAGGGTTTATCGAGGATACAAGCCTTGTTGGAGATGATTTAGCGCAATTTTTAGATAATACAGTCGGTCGCGGTCTATCGGTCAGTTTTATGGCGAATCAATTGCCATTAAAAAGAAATCGGATCGAACTGCATCCAACTGTTAAAGATAAATGGGGTCGCCCCGTCGCTTATATTCGCAAGATTTGGCATCCTCACGATCAGTATTTGATGAGTACTTTGGCTCAATGCTGTGGTGATGTTTTACGCTTTGGAGTCGATCCAGCAGGTGGAACCTTCCAAATTGAGGGACAAGGTGGTGTCTATCAAGCCCCAAATGGACTAGCCCGCATCGCTAATCATATCCTAGGCGGGGCGCGTTTTGGGACCGATCGCAATGATTCTGTTTTAGATCCATTCTGTCGGGCGTGGGATTTTGACAATTTGTATGTCACAGATGGCTCTTTTATGCCGACTTCTGGGGGGGCTAACCCTACTCTAACCATTCAAGCAAATTCTTTTCGCATCGCAGACGAACTACTAAAGAGGCTGTAATATGAACCCTAAATTCAATGAAATAGAAACAAGTCCTTGGAATGAGATATTTAAAGTTGTCTTTTTTCCCGATCGTATTTATCATGCACAATATCTGAATGCAACTCGTAGCAGTCGTTATCGTTATAACGTGCAAGAAGTTCGCTCTTATATCGATATTATTGTCATCAAAGGCGAAGTTTATTTAGATGGTCAATTTTTGTCTAACTTTCTGCGATTGGAGTACAAAAGTAGTCGTTTAGTTGAACAAGCGCGGGAAAAACTACGGTTTGTCAAAAAACAACTCATTGCATGGGTTAAGGTATTACCCGAAAATGAAGCGAATACTGCTGAGGGTCGAGTTAAATTGTATTATTGCCCTTGGACAGACGCTTTTCAAGTTGAAATCTGGGAAACCTTGGAACCTCCCGCTAATAGTTCCCATGATTTCCAAATTTTGGATCAAATGGGGTACAATCGACCGATTACTTGCCTTCGTGAGTTAAAACCTGCCCTACGGGATATTAAAGGAATAAAACGAGTTGAATTAGCTTTTCGAGAAAACGATCGCAATATTCCCACAGGATATCAGATCAATGATGCTGATGCGGCTTGGGATAATGCTTATCTTCGTTCTCACCAAGAGCCCAGAACTCAAGATCCCAGTTCACCGCAAAATACTATTGATGATCAAAATTATCTGATCGACTTTCAACGGGGATGGTTTTTACAAACGCCAGATATTCTACCTGTACGCTATCGCAACGCCATGATGGATGATAGTAATCCCGATCGCAATCCCGATAATATTATTGAAATGCGTTGGATCGTACAACGAGAGTTAGGCGGTTCAATGGTCTTTTTCCATGAAGTCACCATCCCACCTGGTACAGTAGAAGGCACGCATCAACACATTGGTACAGAAGAACTATATTACATTACCCAAGGTGAAGGGATCGCTTATATGCGCTTAGGTGATGATCCTGCTACTGATTCATTTCCAACCGTCACACGGGATGTCATGGGTTTAGGTGAATATGAATTTAAAGAATTACCTGTAAAACCTGGAAGTGTCATTTTTACTAAAAGCGGTGGGATGCACGGTATTCGTAATCCTGGAACTGAACCTCTTAAATTCGTTGCCTTTTTATATCACACTACCTAAAGCTATGTTTATCGTACATTCTGATACAGTCGTCAAAGTTGAGCCGAACACTTCCCCTAACTATAACCAAGGGAACCCACTGTCGAAACTCCTAAACTTAATGGAACGATCGCAACTCGCAGCAGAACGGCAATATTATATCATGGGTCAAGCGCAATATTTATTTCCCTTTGAATGGCTGAGTTTATATGGCCCTGCGGGAGATGACGCGAATATTCTTGATCCCCAGGTGCAGGATAATAAAAACGATTTCCAAAAACAGAACATCAAAGACTTTCGCACTACGGATACATTTTTAATTCGTGGTTTAGTGAAAATTGGTGAATGGATCGGCCCCTTTTTACGATTATCCTATCGCGGTGGCCCTGATTCTAAACTTTCTGTGGCGGCCAATCATCAACTTGGTGAAAAAATTAAACTTTGGCTAAAAGTCGGTAATGCGACTCCATCAATGATTACTGTTCCTTATAATCCAGTGAGCGATCGCTATGAAGTGGAATTAGTCGGTTATGCGGGTGGAGACTTGCGAGATCAGTTAGATACTAAAGGCGTTCAAGCATTCGATCGCTTAGAATTACAAGCACGTCCCGATATTATTACAGGGAATATGGACGCTTTTAACCGAGAAGGAATTAATGGCGTACATCTTCAAGATATCGATTCTACTAACGTGATGCACCCAGTATTACCGCTACATCTAGAGGTTGCTTGGACTAATTTTGAGGAAAAAATCTGGGATGCACAAAATGGCGCAAATTACCACTACGAATTTAATATGATTTTGCGGGGCTGGAATAACTATTTAGAGACTGGAATTAGCGCAAATCCTCACGGTGGAATTGGTTTTCTTGAATATCGGAACTTAATGTCAAATTATGGCGGTAAATCGCAGCAAAATGAACTCGGACGCAGTTTAAATTCTTGGAATTTTAACGCTTTTGGGAATAAAAATCATCTGAGTAATTTTGAACCTTTTTTCTCGGTTGATTACATGGACTTACATCTATTAAAAGCAAATTGCGGTATTGGTATTCATCGTCATCGTGATAACCAAGAAATGTTTTTGATGATGGAAGGACAAGGATTTATGGTGATTGGAGATTGGTGCAAAATGGATCAACGAGAACGTTGTTTTGAGATCCGCACTCTTCATTCTGGAGATTTTGCCATGCTCAAAGGGGGTAATCTTCACGCTTTGATGAATGCGACAGATGAAGATATTTCCTTGTTTATGTGTGGTGGTTATGACTAAAGTAGAGACGCGCCATGGCGCGTCTCTACATGGCGCGTCTCTACATGGCGCGTCTCTACATGGCGCGT
>ERZ1066124.422-NODE-422-length-29484-cov-22.833192_pt1 | contig 29484 bp, 28 predicted proteins | sample MGYA00382771_ERZ1066124 | MGnify/ENA primary metagenome ERZ1066124 (study PRJEB33369, sample SAMEA5778354) | biofilm metagenome | biome: Industrial cooling water; feature: Water cooling tower basin; material: Biofilm | place: United Arab Emirates | collected... | reverse complement strand
TAATCAATATAACGCGCGGGATTCGGAAAAGTCAACAGGTTTTTCAATCTTTTTTGGGATTTCTAGAAGATGTGGGTCTAAACCTTGTGGGGTAATGCTTCTAGGATTTTTGCATAGAGCGTTTGGGTGATTAGCTCGGCAGATTGCTTGTCGGTTTCTTGTCGGTAGGCACTGGTGTAGAGAGGGAGGCTGATTTGGATGGAGACGTTTGCGCGCACTGTGGCATCGGGAGAGTAGGAAAGCGCGATCGGCAAAATCGGAACCTCCATATCCCCATTCGCCTCCGCCTGAAGCACCAATCTCGCAAGCCCAGTTTTGAATTCTCGTAGGGGTCGATCGCGTACAATTCCCCCTTCTGGAAAAATGACGAGCTTCTGACCTGCTTGAAGTAACTCGATCGCACACCGGAAACTGGACACACTGGGACGAGAGAGATTGACGGGAAACGCACCAAGTCGCTCGATCATCCAGCCTTGAATTCCTTCAAACTGATTAGCATTGGTCATGAATCTGAGCGGTTCTTTGCTGAGAAGCGAAAGAACGAGCGGGTCCCAGCGGCTGAAATGCTTGGAGGCAAGAACGAAGGGACCTTTTTCGGGGAGGTGTTCTCGTCCTTGGATATCGATCGAGCCGAAATAGAGCTTCAAGAACGCTCGATGAATTGGGAAGAGCGACCAATACAGCCAAGGTTCGACAGTAGCAGGGTTGGACACGATGGTTAACGACTATTCGATAGGGTGCGGATGGTGAGGAGTTGGGGAGGAGTGGCATCGGGCGGGTAGAGGAAATCAACCTCAATTGATCGTGTTGCTCCGGGTGGAAGGGTTAAATTCAGAAGCGGTTCGCCTCTTTGACCGCGACGTTGAACGAGGTGGATAAAGCGAGTTTGGGGAACAGAGCGATCGTCAAGATAGCGAAGGCGGACGGTTCCTCGGAAGAAGATTCGCGAGTCGGGTGGATTGAGAAAGACGAGTTCGTTGCGGCTGCGGTCTTGTTTGATGGGAGTTTCGATCGATAGTGAAATCGTTTGAGTTTGGCGAGTCGTATTTCGTAGCGGTAGCGTCAGGATATAGTGTGTCGCGTAGTTTCCGTTGGCAAGATAGGCAGTATCGGGATAGCGGACGAGCATTGGAGCACTCTGAATTTGTCCAGTGGCAAAAGTGCCTTGCTCAAGCGTACTTAAACCGTAAGAAAAAGCGCGACCGGGATTCGGAATGCCGAGATAGTCTTTTCGGTTATCGGTGATTGTTGTTCGCCACTCAGAACCTCTGGAGACTCCTGCAACACGACCATAGGTGATATTCGTGCTTTTGGAGTTAAGCGGCGTGGGGGGAATGTCTCTGGGTCCAGCGACTCCGGCATTCACAAGCAGATTGAGCCATTCTTCGATCGTTGGAATTCGTTCTGTACGATTCGGATTCAATGGCGCGAACATTGCGAGTGTGGCAACGTAAACGGGCGCATTACTGAATAGGCGCATTAACGTTGATCGACCATTTGAAGTCGGAGTTACAGTTCCGGCTGGAATCGGGAGATTCATCAGCATTTGAGCCTGTCTTGGCGGGATGACCATAACAGTCGGAAGATTTCCTTGCCTTCGTCCGCGCAGAATATCGCTAACTACTCGACTACCGGGACCTGCAAAGACAGTTCCGACTGGATCTTCAACGTAGGAAGGAAGCTCGATAAAGAGAGCATCCGGGCGAGTCAGGTATGTTGCGGCTTGGGAAATGTCAACTTGAACGGGGCGATCGTTGGGGTTGTAAATGACGATGCCTTGGAAGAGCGATCGCGTTTGACTCGGATTGCTGGCTCTTGAAATATGATGCGCGAAGATATCGAATCGACCGTTGAAAGCGTAATTCAGATGAGCAGAAGGAACTCGCATTCCTTGAGGCGGAAACGTTGAGAGCAGAATGCCTTCGGTTAGGACGACTTCAGGGCTATTGCTGTTGAATACGGGAATATCATCGAGTTTGCCGGGAAGAACGCGAATTTCTTGGGCTTCGATGAATTCTTGCGGAGGAACGCTTTCTTGAGATGGAAGGGTTTCCTGATTCGTAGGTTGGGGGGCGACGATCGATGGAGGAACACGCGGAGGAAGTTGGGCAAGAGAAAAAGACAAGATTGGAAACATGGACACACTACCAACCAGCTTGAATCGACATGGATAAAGGTAAACGTCAAAAATGCTATCCCCTATCGCACCATTTTTTACATTCTTTGCCTTAATTAAGCATAGAATTTGTCGCAAGCTCACATGAGAAAAGTTCTGATATGGTGCAAGTCTGCTTAGATGTCAAGGGTTTCATGATTAAACCACGATCGATGCAAGACGTACTCGGTTTTGTCTTATCGATCACCAGTGTTGTTAGTCTGATTGGGATTTCTCAGCCTGTAAATGCGGCTCCGAAACGCAGTGATTACTGCGACGGAAAATTAAGTGATGGTTGGTTAACGGGTGTTTACGCTTGTCTGTTTCCCAGCGGAAGTCGCTTTCAGGGGAATCTTCGCAAGCATGAACGAGAAGGACAAGGCGTATTCATCTATTCAGATGGAACGCGATGCGAGGGGAATTTCCAGGACAATTTATTGAACGGACGGGGAGTTTGTCAGTTCGCGAGTGGGAATCGATATGAAGGAGAGTTTCGGCAAAATGTACGAGAAGGACAGGGCGTGTTCATTTATCGCGATGGAACACGCTGTGAGGGAAATTTTCGACGGAACGGATTGAATGGATTCGGACGTTGTACGTTTCCGAGCGGGAATCGCTATGAAGGGGCATTTCAAAATAATGTGCGGCAAGGGCGTGGGGTGTTCACCTATGCCAATGGAACTCGATGTGAAGGGGAGTTTCGGCAGAATGCGATGAATGGGTTTGGGGTTTGTGTGTATCCGAATGGCGATCGATATGAGGGATCGTTTCAAAATAATCAGCGAAACGGTCGCGGGACTTACATCTTCGCGAATGGAAGACGATCGCAAGGAATTTGGAGGAATGGCAATCCGCCCCAGGTAAGACCACCTCAAGCAAGACCCGCACCTCGTCCACGTCCGCGAGTTCGACCAAGACGGTAAAGAGTGAACAGCGATCGCTGAATAACTGAGCGATCGCTGTTTTTTCCATCAACCTGTATTTCTCATCCCGGCTGCAATACCGTTGATTGTGAGTAATGCGCCGCGTAGAAGTTCACCTTTGCTGTAACGCGATCGTACAACGCCCGATGCTGCAAGTGTTTTGTGTTGCCGTAATCGTTTCAACAGTGACACTTGGAGGAATCCGAGGGGCACGATCGTACCGTTGCGTAACTGTACCGATCGCTGAAGTTCTGGATCGCCATCTAATAAGCGATTGTGTCCAGTAATCTTCAGAACCAGTTCGCGAGTTAATAGATACTCATTGCGAATCTGTTCAAACACTGGCTCAAACCGCTCCCGATCTTCAGGTTGAGTGAGTTCGTCTACATAGTGACCTGCAATCTGCAAATCGACCTTAGAGAGCGTCATCTCAACTCTGGAAATCGCCATTTTGAAGAAGGGCCATTTGTAGTAGAAATGCCGGAGAAGCTGCATGTGTTTTTCGGGCGCTTCATCTAGGAATCCTTGCAGAGCGGTTCCGACTCCGTACCAGGAAGGCAATAGGAATCGGCTTTGTGTCCAGCTAAAGACCCAAGGAATCGCTCTGAGGCTGCCTAAATCCTTCTTGCCACCTCGACGGGCGGGACGAGAACTAATTTGAAGCTGGCTAATTTCTTCGATCGGGGTCACTTGATGGAAGAAGTCAATAAAATCAGACTGCTCGTAGATTAGACCGCGATAGTGTTTGCGCGATCGAGCCGCCAATTCTTCCATCACTTGCTGCCACGGTGCAATCTCGTCGAATTTATTTTGCAGCAAACTTCCTTGAATGACTGCGGTTGTTACAGTTTCCAAGTTATAAAGCGCAAGTTCCGGTAACGAATACTTCGAGGCAAGCACTTCCCCTTGTTCCGTAATCTTGATTCGACCGTTCACACTATGTCCGGGTTGCGCCAGAATTGCCTCGTAAGCGGGACCACCACCACGACCCACAGAACCGCCGCGACCGTGGAAGATTCGCAGAACGACTCCGTGTTCATCGGCAATGCTTTGAAGGGCTTGCTGAGCTTTATGAATTTCCCAGTTACTACTCAGGAAACCGGAATCTTTATTACTGTCAGAGTAACCAAGCATCACTTCCTGAAGTGCGGTATTCACTCCGATCGCATCAAATCCACCCGCTAACAGGGCTTTATAGAATGGCAGTCCGAACACACCCCGCATAATACTCGGAGCTTTTTGCAAGTCTTCGACGGTTTCAAACAGTGGGACAACTTGAATCGATCCAATTCCTGTCACCGGATCATAGAGTCCTGCCTCTTTTGCGAACAGTAAGACCTCTAGCAAGTCGCTGAGATCGTGACTCATGCTGATAATGTAGGTGTGACAGATATCGATGCCGAATTCTTGTTGAAGTTTGCGAAGCATTCGGAAAGTTGCGATCGCTTCACGAGTGCGATCGGAAAATGGCAGTTCCGCCGGAATTAGCGGTCTGCGAGTTTGCAACTCAGAGATCAGCCATTCGCAGCGTTCGTCCTCGGTCATGTCGTTGTAGGACTTCGGCAGCATCTGAAGATACTCGACCACTTCATTCATCGTTTCTGAATGACGAGGGCTTTCTTGCCGAATATCCAAGTGAGCTAGGTTAAACCCGAAGATTTCGACTTGACAGATCAGATGATCTAAGTCGCGACAGCTTAATCCGGTAGCAGCGAGATTGCTTTGAATTAATCGCAGTTCTGCTAAGAAATCTTCGCCCGATCGATAAATCGTTGTTTCATCGTATTCAGGCATTTCTTGTTGCAGCCCGTCGATGTTTGACAAAATGTGATTTCGCTCGATCGTGTTTTCTAACCGCTTGCAAATATAGGCAAGTTTGAGTCGATACGGTTCTTGGCGGAATCGGATCGATAAGCGATCGTACACATCCGGCATTCGCTGTTGATCTTGTTCCAGAGATTCCAACAGATCAGGAAGTACATCACTCCAGTGCAGCGACAGGCTCAATAAATCGGTTAACGATTGGATCGATTGAACATAGCGTTCTAGAACCAAACGGCGTTGATAACAGGCAGTTTGCCAAGTCACTTGCGGCGTGACAGAAGGGTTGCCATCTCGATCGGCTCCTACCCACGATCCAAACTGGCAGAAATTCCGACGCGGCATCTGCATTTTCGGAAACGAATCATGCACTGCTTCTTCTAGTCGCTTGTAGAGATGAGGAATCGCGTCGAAGATCACTTCTCGGAAGTAGTGCAGTGCGTGATCAACCTCATCGAGAACAGTCGGCTTGAATTGATGTAATTCATCGGTACGCCACCAAAGACGGATTTCTTCGGTCAATTGATCGCGCAAAGCATCAGCTTCCCATGAAGAAGAAAGACCGATCGCTTTTAAGCTATCTTCCACGCTGTCCAACTGACGCAGAATTTTCGCAATTCGTCGCTGTTTATCGCGAATCGTGTGGCGTACGATTTCAGTCGGGTGAGCCGTAAAGACGAGCCACACATCGAGCTGACTGATCAAACGTTGAATTAACTGCGGTGGAACGTTTAGCTGCTTCAATCGGGGAAACAACCAGTGAAACGTGCCAATTTCACGCCGAGAAGCCGCTTCATGCAAACTGCGCTCTAGAAAATCGGCTTCGGGTCGTCCTGCATCTTCCTCAGTGGCATACGGTTGGTGCTGATGTTTTGGATCAGGTTGAGCGTGTCCCTCTCGTGCCATCCGGTACTGTAGCTGTTGATCCCGCTGTTCGTAGTGTTGCTCAACAATATTGATTAGCTGAAAATAAAGCGCAAAGGCGCGGGCGGCTCGAATCGCCTCATTCAAATCGAGCTTTTCCACGACTTGCAGCACTTCTGACCCCATGAACGTCGTCGCTTGACCCTCTGGAGAACACATCCGCCTCAATTGATTCAGCAAATCGACTAATTCCTGTCCGCATTCTTGGCGCAGCACAGCTTCCCAGAGATCCTCAACGATTCTGAGACGATGACGCAAAAACAAATCAGACATCATCGCGGTCATATCTTCGGAAGTTGTGGTGAGACTGGTCGAAAATTCGTCGGAAGAGGGGCGGGTCGAACTCATACAGTATTCCAGAGAGGTTCAACAATTTTAGGGGACGAGGGCACGATCGCGGAAATGATCAGTCCTGATCGGGCGGAAAGTCGAGTCGAGGCAGACGATCACCACGGAAAATTTCTTCGCTCATCGTGCCGAGTTCCTCAAGGGTTTGCGCGATCGCATTCCCTCCAATGAGTGCGACTAAAACGGGAACCGTTGCTAAACTCAAAGCAACGTCAGGATCAAGAAAGCCAAAAATGCGATCGGAGTTAGATTTCATCGATTGTAGGTTCCATTGAGAACGTAAACCAGTGTTTAGCGTAACAGTCTGATCTGCACGTCTGTGCATTGTTTCTCCTAGATGTATCTAAAGAGATGTGAAAGGAATCAGAACTTACGAATCGGACGTGAAATGAATGGGAGAGTTAGGCATCGACATATCAGCACTTTCAAGCGATAAAGCGATCGCCGAAAAAATTGTACCAATGGTGCGGTTTGTGCTTACCATAACTAAAAAAAGTGTATCAAAATCAAAAGTTAAGCTTAAATGCACAAGGATGGACGTTGATCCGCCACTGTTTGTTGGACATCATACAGGGACTCTAAATTCCGATGGGGAATCGATCGCCGAATATGCTCTCTTCATCACCGCAAGCTGTGGGATCACGTTTGCCATTATTGCCGTGGCTTTATCGCGTGATCGGAATTCCTCATACTCATCTGCAAGTCCGACTTCGCGGAAATAATCTCTACATCCTAGCGGAAGGTCGAAGCTGTCCGGATCGATCGCTGATTTTTACGCATCTTGTCCGCGCTCTTTCTAAAACGGAAATTGAAACGCTGCTTCCTCCATCGCAGCCAAAGGTTTACCAGATTGTTCTCTACGGGCGGAAAAGTGGAGAATCGCGTCCTGAGTGGGCAGATGTAATTCATTTAGCGCAACTCGATCGCTATTTAGAAAACCTGGATGATCCCAAAACGGAAGTCACGGTCGCGATCGAGCTTGCGAATTTGGGCATGGCACGACGCGGAAGACCGGATGCGATCGCGCGATATCTCAGTGAGGCTTTAACTTCGTTAGGGGTTGCGGTACGGGCGAGTGTGAAATCAGCCGCACTACCTGAAGAAACTGGACTCCCTCAAACGGCGAATTTGGCTTCAGTGTTCAGCAGTACAGCATCTCTCACACCTCAAGCATTATTGAATCGATTGTGGGTGGTGTGCGAATCAGCATATAGTCCAGATTCGACTTTATTAACGGAAACGATCGCGCAAAGACTTCGAGATCTTGAACTAGATGGATTTAGAGATGCGATCGTATTCAGCCGCGTTCGGGGTGAAACTGAACCCGAATGGGTGCTACGGGTCGATTTGACTCCGCCCCAAGAAATGCTGAAAGATTGGGCGCGTTGGGGAGATGTGGAAGCTCTAACGCGACTGATGAATAATGCAGTGCGGGATCAGGGCATCGAAATTTCTGCGACTCTGATGGATATTACGCTGCACGTTACAGCTCAGCGGGAAACTCCACCAGAGAGACAGCGAGTATTTGCTGCGATCGCACCCTTGATCGAAACGATCGCGCCTCAAGGAATTCATTCGATGGCAGTTTACGGTCTGAGTGGTGCACCGAATCCGATCCCACAGTTATCGATTCCTGATTCTCCGGTTTGGGTGCAGTGGATGGATCTCCCTGCAAAGGAACATCCCGCCTTATCCGAATCAACGAGAGAATTGGCAAAACAAGGGGATTTAAGCGCGATCGCGTTTCTCCTTACTCGCCAACTGAATCCGAATCTCGATCACCAATTAGCAACAGGCGGAATTCGGCTGCAAATTCGGCAGAAAGAAGATTTGCTCCATATCATGACCGATGCGCCTGTTTGTCCTTCTCAGAATCAGATTGGGGCGAAAGTTGCGAAATATATTCGATCGCTAAATCTTCCAGAAGTTCAAGGGGTGCGAGTGTATGGAAGACGATCGGGACAGAAACGTCCGCTCTGGAGTTACGGAGTCGATTTTGCAACCAGAGACCGCTTTGTCCCCGAAGCCACTCCCGAATTCGCTGCCTCGGATGCTTATGTGGGCGACTTGCTGACGAAAGAACCTGGAGCATTAACAGTTCCAGAATTTGAAGAAGCCGAACCGAGCGCGTGGGATCGAATGGTCGAAGCAATTCAAGGCGGGATGGCGCGGACTCGAATTTTTACGATCGAATCTGAAACCGCTCCGAATACCGCAAGAGCAACTCAGTCTAGTGTCCCGAATGAGGGAAAAGCCGCGATCGTGTGGGGAATTCTCGGCATTCTGCTCACGGTTCAAGCCGATTGGCTCTTAGGACAATTCGCTAAACCCTTATTTGCAACCAAACCTGCCCCAACTGCTTCTCCGTCTCCGCAGCCTTCAGAGCAAACGACGCTCCCCCAACTTTCATTACAGAAAACACCTGGATTTGATGCGATCGGATCAGGTTTTACACAGTCGGGTTCAACGTTGCTCACTCCTGGATCGGGTTCAACTGCATTACTGGCTTCTCCGCTAAAACCGAAAGCCGCGATCGACACTTCTCGATCGCCTTATCCCACATTCAACGCGCCTCAGTTGGATGAGAAATTCGTTCTCTATCGTCAATATGTCGCTCAAAATGGTGCGCCCGATGTTCTGATCGTCGGAAGTTCTCGTGCGATGCGAGGAATCGATCCCGTCGTTCTAGAACAAACGTTGGCAACTCAGGGCTATTCTGGAATGCGCGTCTTTAATTTCGGAATTAATGGGGCGACGGTTCAAGTGGTCGATCTCGTCGTCCGGCGACTATTAGCATCGGAAAAACAGCCGAAATTGATTTTGTTTGCAGATGGCTTGAGAGCCTTTAACGATGGGCGACCGGATGTTACCTTTAATGCGATCGCATCTTCTCCTGGTTTCCGCAAACTGCCCGAAATTGCAGCCGAATCTGCTCCGAGTCCAACTCAAGCATTTACGAAACCGTTGGAAACATTGGCACAAACTAATGCAACGGTTGCCGATCGATACAAATCTTTCAACGATCAACTCTTGCAGCAAGTTGGAGAACTTTCTACAGTTTGGAATGAGCGTGATAAATTACAAACGCTCTTGAAGCGGAGTTTAACGTTTGGGTCGATCGCGACTTCGGAACCTGACCCAGAGTCCACGATCGAAGGTTCTGGCTTGATAGATATCAATGGATTTTTGCCGATTTCTAATCGATTCAATCCGGTCACGTACTACCAAAAATATTCGCGAGTTCCTGGAGAAAGCGATGCCGATTATGCAGATTTCAACTTAGACGGAGTGCAAACACAGGCATTACGATCGCTGGCTCAGTACACGAAATCCCAAGATATTCCACTTGTCGTGATCAATCTCCCGCTTACCGAACAGTATCTTGATCCGTATCGTCGCGAACGTGAACAACAATTCCAGCAGTACCTCATGAGAATGTCTGGAGAATTAGGCTTTACCTATCGCGATCTATTGGAGAACTGGAAAGATACGCCAGATTTCTTCTCCGATCCAAGCCATATTAATCGCTATGGCGCTTATGCTGTTGCAGCCCACCTCGGTAAAGATCCACTGATTCCGTGGAGAAGAAGATAGCAATTCCTCATGCCCTGGATCAAAAAATTCGCAGACAGAAATCCATCTGCGAACCTCAAAGCGTTTGAACGGTTATCTTCTTAACCGTGGAGAAAGCGATAGAAAGCCCTCAAATTGAACCTGATCGCTTGTGATTGCACTCGCACCACTAATGCTGCGAATACTTCCCAAGCTGTCTTGAACTTGAGTGACAAATGGATTTCCTTGCGCCGATCGACCCATGAATGCAGGCAACAAAGCAGTATTCACAAATGACATAAATGCACCTTGGTTGACATAGAAATAGCCCAAATTCGCATTCGGAAAAGGCTCGATCGCGGATTGGAAATTCGGTGTTTGCGTCAAGTTCCTCGTCGGTTTCGGATTAAATTCGCTCAGTGCTCCCCCGCCAAACAACATCAACAGCGTATTTTCATCTGTCCAACCGTGACTAAAGAAATTCAGCGATCGACCTTTTTCAACCGACCCATAATTCGTAAACGGCTGACCTGCGATCGTGCCGCGTTGTACCAGTGGCTTTCCTAAACGTAGCTCAACAAACGAGGTAAATTTCTTCAATGCGGTTTCGGCTGTGGCTCGATCACTCGTTTGCACCATCATGCCGAGTGCGATATCCATGTTCGGAGTCGTTGCGGGAACGAACCCTTTTCGAGTCGGATACGCAAAGACGACATATTCGCCGTTCATCCAGGGAAGCAAATCTCGATCGTCTACTCCAAATGTTTGCTGCATTGCTGTTCGCGCTTGATCTAATGCAGTTTTCCAAGCGGGCTGCGATTCTAAACCGATCGTCAAAGTTCGCCAGTACAGCGCCAAATTCTGACTGTTTGCGACCATGTAGTTCACTTGAGGCAATCGCTGTAGAATTTCGTTGCGCGTGGTCAGCGAAGTTAATAAGTTCTCTGGAACAGACTGCTTGAGATTCACGGCGAATTGGGCGCGGAGTCCGGTCGATTCTGCCCAAACATAACCTTCTGCGGTGTCGTAGAAATCAGCCAACGGATCGACCATTTTAGGATCGATCGAGAAGTCGGGAAATGCAGGGGCGTTCGGAGAAGTTTTTCTAATCTCTTCAAGTTGCGCTTTCTGCATCTCGTTGATTGCTTTGAAAGCCTCTACGTACTTGCCGTAGAGCATCAGAATTGATTGACTTGCTTTCGGATTGTTCGCCAATTTCTGATACTTCGGATTCTCTGTGAGCTTTCCTTGTCCGTCGAGCAGCTCTTTGATCGCATCAGCAGAGTTTGCGCTGACGAAATAACCGGGAAGAACAGCGATCGTCAGTTTTGGAACTGTAAAAATCTGTTCAGGCGGTTTGGGCTGTACAGGTTTCTTATCAGCTTTTTCAGGTTCAGGAGAAGTTTTGATCGGCTTTTCTGGCTCAAATTCTAAAATCGTTGCTCCCTTGTATTGCGTCTCTTTCGGTGCTTTGGTGCGAGATTTCTTAATCTGCTCAATGTATTGATCCAGCGCAGTCTGATCTTTCACCGATGAAACCGTTACCATGCTCTTTCCAGACAGCAACGCTAGACCGAATTCATCTCCCAACCACGGCTGAATATCTTTGGCAAAACTGGCTCCTCGTTCTGTGGGATAAAAAAGCGCCCCTGGAAACGAAAAATCGCTCGGAAATAGATTGAATTGGCTCAATTCTTTCCAGCGATCGTTCTGCGTATTGATCATCACGACCCCCAATGTTTCTGCGGGAAGAATCGCAGCGATCGAGGTTGATCGAGTGGCTTCAGGAATAGAGACAGGTGCGGGTTGAGCGAAAACTTTTGGAGTCGCGATCGACAATTCGGGTGCAGCAACTAAACTCAGTGCAGCGATCGTTGTAAACAAAGAACGGTTTAACAGCATGATCCGGTTAATTGACGTAATAATGAAATCCTGCCTGGGAGGATGAAACTCCCGAAATCAGTCAGTAATCTTTACATTAAGATTCCCAAAAATTGGATTTTTAGTGTTTTAGATAATTTGGAGAACCTATTTTGACAGCGCTAGAAACTTTTGAAATTGAAACGGCTGAAACGTTGGTGAGATTGGCAGTCTTACTAATTTTTGTGGTATTTGTCGCGTTTTTTGTGGCGGCAGAACTCGCGATCGTTTCCGCATCGAAAGGTGAAATTGATAGCCTCGCTCGACAAAGCAATAATCCTGGAACTCAAAAAGCCGCTCAACTGGTTCAAAAAGCACAAAATAATCTAGGGCAGTATCTTTCTGTCACTCAAACCGGAACGACTGCCGGAAGTCTATTGCTCGGATGGCTTGGCGAGGATGCAACGGTTCATTGGATCGAGCCTTGGATTAATTTGCTTCCGATTCCGCACCTGTCCGCAATGATCACAGCCCATACGATCGCAACCACGATCGCATTTCTCTTAGTGACCTACGTTGAAATTGTATTAGGTGAACTGGTTCCGAAAGTATTAGCAACTCATGCTCCAGAAAAGACCGCATTATTATTAATTCGTCCGCTTCAGATTTGTTCTTATGTATTCTTTCCAGCGTTAGTGATTTTGAATGGAACGGTGCGATTATTAACCGGATGGATTACAAATCGCGATCGTATTTCTGAAACTGGCTTTATCCGCAAAGATGAACATACGGTTTTAGTGCCTGGAATCGTTGATATTGCAATGCTGAATGAACAATTACAGATTGGTTTACCTGCAAGTGAAGCGTATCGAACCGCAGCAGGGTTTATGATTCATCATCTCAAGCGTACTCCTGCAACAGGCGATCGATTGCAATGGGGTGAACTAGAGTTTGAAGCCACTCGCGTGGTAGAAAATCAAATAGAAACGTTGTTATTGCGCCAAGTGACTCGTCCATTTTTGGCAGGCACACCCGAACCCGAAAAATCCTTAGCTGCTAGTTCTTATGACTAATTTCGATGTGGCATTTTACGATCGCTCTCACTGGGGACGCATTTCAGTGACCGATAGCGATCGTCTCAATTTCCTCCACAATCAAACGACGAATACTTTTAAGCTCAGAAAACCCGGTGAAGGTTGCGATACGGTTGTTCTAAATTCGACGGCAAGAACGATCGATTTAGTTACTGCGTACATTCTCGATAATTCTGTATTGCTGCTAGTTTCGCCGGGGATGAGCGGGAAGATTATTAGTTTTCTCGATCGCTATATCTTCTTCGCAGACAAGGTAAAAGTCGAAGACATCACCGAACAAACCACAGCATTCAGCTTACTTGGTGCGAAAAGTCACGAGATTGTGAAAGCACTAGGCGCAGAACTCACCGATCAGCCTTATGGAACGCACTGCGAGGTTGATGGCATTCGGATTGCTGTTGGAAGTGGATTAGCAACAGAAGGCTACACTTTGATTTGCGATAAAGCGATCGACCTGAAACAGAAATTGATCGATCTCGGTGTCACAGAAATTGATGAGTCAACTTGGAATCGATCGCGAATCGAACACGGTCGCCCGATGCCTGGATTTGAACTCACTGAAGATTACAATCCACTAGAAGCGGGATTGTGGCACACGATTTCATTTAACAAAGGTTGCTACATCGGACAAGAAACGATCGCACGTCTCGACACTTACAACGGCGTGAAACAGCAACTTTGGGGAATCAAGCTCAATCAACCCGCTGAACCTGGAACGATCGTTAAAATCGATGATGAAAAAGTGGGCGTGATTACGAGCGTGGCAGACTCAATCGGGCTTGCCTACATCCGTACCAAAGCAGGAGGAGCAGGCTTAACCGTTGATTTAGGTGAAATCGTTGATCTTCCGTACTTGACACACCAAAAACAGAGCTAAAAAAGCTGCGACTGTCGGAGTTTCAGCTTTCTAACTCGATAGAACTGTTGAAGCTTCTTCGAGATCTTCTGTAAAGCTTTTTGAGGCAGCGATCGAGGCGGTGACTCAATGCTTTTGTGAATGTCAAAGTAAATTTGTTTTTCCTGTAGCGCATCAGGATTTGACTTCAGCCGTTCTCGCTCAATAACATCTTTGAAAAACGGAAAGCGATCGTAATACTCAGTCTGAAAGTTCAGTCCCGCTTTCGCAGCCGCGATCGCTGCGACACAGCCTTCATTCCGATACCATCCTCGTAGCTCAAATTCGTCTGCTAACGCTCCCCAAATTTTGAGAAACTCTTGCTCCGCGCCATCTTGACAAGTCACAGCAAACATCGCCTCATGAAAACAGCGAACGCCTTCAAGAGAGACGCACAATCGCTGTGAAGCCCGTTGAGTTGCCTCTAATAACGGTTGAGGGCGCTTTGGCTCGGTAATCTCTGAGCTAATTCGCACCGTTAAACCCGGCGAAAAATTCATTTGCTCTGGAACCGCCCCTAAAATTCTCACATCGGCATCCAAAAAAATACACGATCGAGAAAACAAGAACGCTTTCTCGATCGCAAACCGCTTATCGTGATAGCCTCCAACACTGTGAAGTGAATGCTTAAAGGCTTTTGTGTTGGGAAGCTGAAACGCCTTGGGCTGATCCGTCAGCACGACAAACAAGGTGTTAGGAGAATGCTGCTGTAAGTCTTCAGCTAACATTAGCGCGTGTTGTCGGTAACGCTTCCCGATCGCCAGTGTACAAAAACAAAAGTCAGGGCGAGACTGTGAGTTCATAAGAGTTTTCCCGATGAGACCTAACCGAATTGAGTTAGAACGCCTCATCAGTGTGGACAGGCAAACTGCCAAAATCCTGATATGAAATCACAAGTCCTACGATTTTTTAATCCGAATCGCCACAACACTGCTGGCAAAGTTATAGGTCGGACCATCTAGCTCGATCGTCGTTCCGACTTTGACTTTTTCCGCTCCTAACACTGGCGTGCCATCCACAACCGGAACTTCATTCGCCAACGTCAGCATCATATCGGTCGTCAAAGCGAGTTCCGGACGGGGATCAGGAAACACCTTCAATGTTCCATTCGGCTGAGGAGTCGCAACCGTACGCGGCAAAAACTTGATCTCCTTCAAAGTCGCCGTTCCCGAAGGCTGTTTCCGCACCAAAATATTAGTCTTATTCCCTGCCTGAATAAACTCTCTAGGATTCGTCGCACTCAAGCCCCGTACCACAACATCCACCTCAACCGGGAGCCGAACCCCTTGTGCTGAACCTGATGTTCCTGGAAACACAAAAATTCCAACCACCACGAGCAGAATCACTAAGGCTGCACCCACATCCAGGATGCTGACCTTGCCAAAGAGCCGACCTTGAGAATCCACGATAGCCATAGTTATGCTTGATCTAAATGTCTTGTGTGTTGAACTGGATTGATCGTCAATCCTTGATCAACGCCTGTCAAGAGTAGCACGACTCATGGAAGCGATCGAGCAATTTTTCCAAGCGCGATCGCAACTATTTCGAGCCATGCTCCGTCTTGCTTCAAAGCGCCTCACGCATTTTTTACTGTTCTATGATTACAAAAACATTGCGTCGTCGTTGGTTATATCCGGTTTTATCGATCGTAATCGTTGCCGGAATTGCGTTTGGGCAGCCATTAGTCGCTCAAGCCATTTCTTGGGGAGACTTGATCCGGGGTGGAATTCAAATTATTCAAGGCGTTCAGCTTTCTCGCCTGAATGATACTCAAGAAGCCGCTCTCGGTCGCCAAATCAACGATCAACTCACTAGCCGCGAAGTCCGAATCGTCCGCGATCCGCAGCTAACCGCCTATGTGAACGAAATTGGTCAAAGACTCGCAGCAAATAGCACACGACCCAATATCCGCTATACATTCCAGGTCGTTGATCAAAACAGCATCAACGCTTTCGCCACGATGGGCGGATTCGTTTATGTGCATCGTGGGTTACTCAATGCCGCTGATAACGAAGCCCAAGTTGCCAGTGTGATTGGGCATGAGATTGGTCATATTGCTGGAAAACATGCCTTGAACCAGATGCGTCAAAGGGCAGTTCAACAGGGACTCTTAGCAGCAGGTGGACTCGATCGCAGTACGGCGGTTAATCTTGGTGTTCAGGTTGCCCTTCGCTTGCCCAATAGCCGCCGCGATGAGTATGAAGCGGACGAACTCGGAGTCCGAATGCTAGGGCGAGCGGGATATGCTCAATCTGAAGCGGTTGCCTTTATGCGGAAGTTGTTGAATTCTTCCTCTCCGCCTACATTCTTGGCAAATCACCCGGCAACTTCCGATCGCATTACTCGCCTGAATCAGCTCATTGCTCAAAGCCCTACTCCTGGGCGGGCTGGAACCGATCCTGCAAGTCACCGAGCACGTCTGCGCTAATATTTTCTCACTGCGGGGTGGTCATCTTGACTGCCCTAATTTCTTTCACATTCTGAGTGCTTGCCGTTTTCCGCGTCGTTGAGGTTCCACAGGCATCGTCAATTCATTCAACGGTACAGTCCGCACTTGATTGGTGTAAACATTCGCCTGATAAACCTGCTGACTATTGATTTCTAACGCCGTCAACCAACCACTCTTCGGATGGTACGCTCCGGTATCGATACCGAGCCAACCTTTCCCTTGCGCGATCGCTCCTGGTGCAACTCCCTGAAACGTGAACGTAATCGTGTGCCCGGTAATAATCGTTTTATTTGGAAAATAAGGACGAACCGAACTATGAAACTCGTCCCGAATCCAGCAAAATTCGGCGTAGCTTTGTTGCTCGATCGGTAGCTCCGGATTCACGCCTGCATGAACCAGCCACACATCGCCCAAATCCAAATAGGTCGGAAGTGTCCGAATCCACTCCACGTGCTTCACAAGCAATTCCACATCGACATAACTCGCTACCGTTGCTCTTCCGCCACTTTGTAACCAGGCTTGAAGTGCGGGCGCGTATACCTGCCCATTCGGGAACGCTTCGAGCAGCAAATGTTCGTGATTTCCGAGCAGCGATTGATAAGGGCTATCTTTGACAAACTCGATCACCTGGCAGCTTTGCGGACCGCGATCAATCAAATCCCCCAAAAAATAAACCTGATCATCGGAACCGGGCGCGATCGCATTGAGCAAGGTCATCAGCCCTTCGTAGTGACCATGTACATCACCAATCACAATTCGACGTGAGGGTTGTTGACTCATGCGATCTCCGGAGACGATTAAGACTTGAAATTAGACAATAGAATCCGCGTATACGGATCTGAGCGTATGCCACAATTATGCCCTGTCTACTAACATCTGCGACGGAAATCTACAGGATTATTACCATAGCCAGATGTTTTCTTTATCTTCCTAAAGCCTTCAGAAATTGCTGCAAGCCTGCAAATAGTCCAGGTTTTGCGCCCTGTCCTAAGACTCCCGTAAAAATTTCATCTAATCGCTCTGAGTCTGGGCGATCTTGTTCTTCTGCGATCAATTGATACTCACCATCGGGTGCATACCAAACCTGCCACGGGGACGGATAGCAGCGCAGAATCGCAGATTGGTCATCCAAGGGACGCAGATAATAACAGGGTTCGATCGTATCTAAAAATCGCTGTCTAAGTTGTCGCCCTGCGTAACCAATCCCGATCGTTGCCACATCTTCCAGTTTTGGATTGAGCAAAATCACCGGACGTTCTCCAACAACATTACAGATTTGCTCAACCGGGCTGACTTCAACCGAACTCGGTGCAACAAACACATAAATTTCGTCTTCTGGATCGACTTGTTCTTCAACTGGCGTAGTTTGCCGCGATCCCGCGACATCCAAGCTGCGAATCGTATGAGGAATTTCCCCCCAATCGCGTTTTGCCAATGCAGCAATGCCCGAATCGGTGAAAAACAGCTTTAAGCCTGTACCTCGATCGTGAAACATCGAAATAAACTTCTCTGCAACTGGCATCGCTTTTAATTCAGGAAAGATGAGTTCCACCTGCAACCGCGTATAACCTGCGGCGAGTGCGGCTTGAGTGGCGCTTTGAGCTTGTGCGATCGCGTCATCTAATGTATTTGGAAGTTCAGCCATATCGTTTTATGTTAAGGAGCAGAATTCAAGTAGGGCTTGTCGTACAATGCCTTATTTTAAGGGAATTGCGGCTCATGCTGACTTCAACGAGCGAACTTCTGCAAACGGCACGACGAAATATTTACGCGATCGGGGCGTTCAATGTTTACAACCTAGAGGGAGTGAAAGCGGTTGTCAGTGCAGCCGAAATCAGTCGCAGTCCCGCGATGTTGCAACTTCATCCGAGCGCTCTGAAATATGGCAGCACTCCCTTAGTCGCAATGTGCTTAGAAGCGGCTGACGCGGCATTCGTTCCGATCTCCGTTCATCTTGATCACAGCACTTCAGTCAAAGATATCGATCGTGTTCTTAAAGAAGGAGTGCGATCGATTATGGCGGACGGTTCCCCGATGCCGTATGAGAAAAATCTTGAATTTACCCGTGATATGACTCGACTAGCGCATTCTCATCATGCGATCGTCGAAGCCGAAATTGGACGGATTAGCGGCACAGAAGATGGATTAACGATCGCGGAAAAAGAAGCGAAAATGACCGATCCACAGCAAGCAGTCGAATTTGTTCAAGCGACGAATGTGGATGCGTTGGCAGTCACGATCGGCAATGTTCACGGAGAATACAAAAATCCACCTCGTCTTGATTTCCCCCGATTAGAACGCATCCGCAATTTGATCGAAATTCCACTCGTCTTACATGGCGCATCAGGATTGCCGCCGGAAATGATTGCTCGATCAATTCAACTCGGTGTGTGTAAATTCAATGTCAATACTGAAGTCCGTCAGGCTTATATGCAGGCGTTGAAAGATGAGATTTGCGGGCAGGAAGATCAGGATTTATTAGATGTAACCGGGGAAGCGATCGCTGCGATGCAAGAGGTAATCATCGAAAAATTAGAACTGTTTGGCTCAGTGGGCAAAGCTCATCTCCATGAAACGCCTTATGCGAATCGTTTAGCGGCTGCGGCTTACCAAAATTGAAATGAAAAAGGAGCCTTTGGTCGGCTCCTCTTCCTCATCTAAGGCTGTCTACAAACCCTGAACGGATTCTTAAAGTTCTGGGGTCCGGTATACCCTGAATTTGTTGCTAACTGCTCCAAAGTCTGCCGTCCACTAAAGAATCGTCCATTAATCTGCCAAGTCGGAAAGCCTGCTTTTTGTCCTAACTGCTTTTCCGCCTCTCCTAAAACTCGCTGGCACGTTTCGATTTGAGCATCTTTACCGCCTTCTGCACATTCCACATACGGAAATTCTGTCGCGGCTTCCTTCCCGAATAGTTCTTTCTGTTCGCAGCAGTGGGGACACCAGTAAGCTCCATACATTGTGCCACCAGTCTGTTTTAGGTGTCGCGCCAGTTGCAGTTCTGCCTCTCCTGACGTGTTCTCAATTAAGAAATACGGATTGCCTTGAGCATCGGAAATCGTTGTCGCGTTGACCGGAGCTTGTCCGACTGAAGCCCCCCATGCGATCGAACCAATCAGCGTGACGATTCCCACGATCGATCCCAGAAACACCAATTGCCCTCGATCGTTCCAATCCCGCCCAATCAGCGTCAAGATAAACATCAAGGTTGCAAACGTTGCAGAAGCAACACAGAAATAGCAAATTCCGTTTATCCCGAACTGCGACACGAATTTTGAGAACATAATGTACATCAAATAGCCGCTAAATAACAGCATCGCCGTCGCACCTGCGAATAGCAGCAACCAAGTATTATTTTCTAAATTCGTGCGGAGTGATTTTTTCTCTTCTGGATTTACTGCCAACGGAGCCAGCGCGAAGACTGCCATTGCAATGTAGGCTAACAATCCATACAGTGACAAGGGCAAACCAAATAATACGGCGTATGGGCTTTGCAGCACTTTCACGCAGCCACCTGCGGGACAGGCGACCGCACCGCTAAATAGCTTCTCATAGGTGAGATAGCCTGTATTAAGGATGCCAAGAATCGCGATCGCGCCAATCAGAAGACGCGAGTTGCGGTGAATCCAAGGAGTAGAACGTCGGCGGGTCATAATAATATAGTGTTAACGAGAGTGGCTCTATACTCTATCAGGGTAACGGCTGCAAGGATGACTTGTGATCTGTTGTCTATTTTGGCTGAATTTGGCACGATCGCGTCGGTTGTTTTATTGAACGTCGATCGTCTTGCCAAGTTTCCTAAAAAATGACTTGCAAAGTTCCGAATCTTTTGTTACTTTAATTGAGCACCAAAAACACGCCGGGATAGCTCAGTTGGTAGAGCAGAGGACTGAAAATCCTCGTGTCACGAGTTCAAGTCTCGTTCCTGGCATGGGTTCTAGAGGTTAGGTAAAATTCATCCCCCCAAATTCCCCTTAGAACCGAATCACAACTGAATAAGCGAACCGCGATATCGATCGTGTATCCAATTTCTAAGAGAGAGTATCGATACCGTAACTTTTAGTGTGTGAGAAAGCCTGTATTAATAGGTTCGGATCTCTTTACAGCGGTTCTAACACACAGTTTTTGCATGGAGAAGCGCGATCGCCTGATCGTAATGAGACAATCTCACGAGCGTTCAGCGGCGCGATCGGATCATATTCGCCATGTTCTACGCGATCGCTCCAATCGCTGTCAGATTCCCCGTCATTCACCGACTCAGTTTCGCTGGCAGTCTCTAAGATTTTGGCGATCGTGTATGCACCTCGGCAAAGTTCGATCGGTAAAGTGATGCTCCATGCGACGATGCGATCGCCGTTCTTCGATTCCGTCACGGTTGCCTTACCCTTCGATCGCTTGACGATCTGATTTGTCACACCAACGCGATCGGTCCACAACCGCACCTGATTTTCTTCGTAATCGTAAACAATGCTTGTCTCAGCCATGTCATTTTCTTTAGGGAACATAAGTATTATTCTAAGTCTCATTTGATAACTAAGATATCCTTGTTTTCGCAATAGTGAGGAATTATTCTCAATAAGTGAGCCATTCTTGATGAGACTCAGCTAAAAATACGAAAGAATGCGGTTTTGATACCTCTATTTTCGGAAATAGGACATTCAATCTCAGTAAATACGTTATTTCAATGCAATTACGCTCTTTGCTTCAGTACTTATTGAGAACTAATGTCTATAACACAGATTTTTGGACTCTTTTGAGACTTAATACGAGAGTGTAGCAACTGAAGGAGCGAAGATTCAATCACACGATCAAAAGCTACTTGGAAATAATCGATGCGATCGTGCTGCCCAATAAATCAAATCGCAACTTTTTGACCGCCGATCGGCAAAATTGAAAATCATGGTACGGGGCGAATTGGCTCTGAAACTTGAACTTGCATTCTGCCGCCATAAAAGTGAGAATAAATGTACTTACTTTAGGGAACCCTCAATCAAGCCTACTCAAATTAATGTCTCAGCCAGAAGCGATCGCTAGTATTCGATTAAGCAACGATGATGACGGAATGCACGAAGTTCCGGCAGATGTGTTGGCGCGTTCGTTGGCAGGTATGCAGCAATTGGTGTACCTGATTGGGACAGCTCAGGAGCAAAGGACAATTGGCATTCGGTTTCGCCTAACTCAAGAGATTCAGCAACGGTATAGCATAAGCTGTCGAATTCCCCAACCAGGAAGCTATGTCATGCCAATCTCGTTAGGCTCCAGTAGTGTTGATAGCTCGCTGTTTACCAACTATGCACAACTGCTGAGCAAGATTGAGAAATTGTTTAGTGCGATTTATTTGGGGAACTCAGAGTTATTGTTAGATGTGTTTCCAGATGGAAAGCTGAGAAACCGCGCTTTGAGGGAAGTTCGGAAGTTACTGCCCAAGCCGGGGGAGGGATGGAAATTTGGATTCCAGCAAGGAAACAATGCAGAGATATTATTAGCTCCTGATAGCGCGATCGCAACTATCGATCGAGAATTAACTCAGAACAGCCCAGAAGATACGGTCATGACCGTGACGGGTGAGCTGATTCGCATTGATTTTGATAAGCGGACTGTAGTTTTACGCTATCCGCCCACTCGTACAGAAATTGAGTGTGTGTATGTGGATGAGCTAGAAGAAACGATGATTGAGAACCGGAGGGAGCTAATTCAGGCAACAGGGCAATTTACTCTAGATGATGAAGGGAACCCGGCTAAGCTTACGAATGTAACTCAGCTTGAGCCTGTTGACTTATCACCTATCTCACTGAAAACGGTCTATTGGCAAGAGCGAGAATTTCGATTTACTCGATCGTTGATATTGCAACCCAAACTAGATGAGGAAAGCTCACAGCTTTATGTGGTGGAAAACCCTGATCTGACAATTCATGCCTATGCTCAAACTCGTGAGCAATTGCTTCAGGAGATTGGCGATCAGATTGCCTTCATGTGGGATACCTATGCGAAGGAATCGGAGGATAAATTAGCGCCAGATGCTTTGAGGTTGCGCCAACGATTGTTAAAAGACTTTCGGGAAGTGATTGAGGATGCCGCGTAAGAAATCTAAGGTTGAGTCTGGTCTGAAAGGTAAAGGGTTTGAGCAGACTGAGGGGGATCATCATTGGTTTACTTATGTGACCGTTGATGGGAAGAAAACGACTGTCAGAACCAAGACCAGCCACACCCCGAAAATGAAGGACATTCCTGATAATCTGCTCTCGTAAATGGCGAAGCAATGCCAACTCAGCAAAGATGAATTTTTTAGACTGCTGGATCGCCCGTTGAGTCGAGATAAGTATGAAGCGATTTTGACGGATAAGGGCTTCTTGAATGAATAATTCATAAGAATAAATAAGCCACACACTTTCTGCGCTTAATCCGGTATATTTGCTGGGCTGGGGGATGATGCTTTATGGATACAGCGTTACAGAATAAGATTGTTTCGTTCATCTGGTCGATCGCGGATGATTGCCTTCGGGATGTTTATGTGCGGGGCAAGTACCGGGATGTAATCTTGCCGATGTTCGTATTGCGGCGGTTGGATTGCTTGCTGGAAGAGACGAAAGACGCGGTAATGGAAGAAGTGCGCTTTCAGCGAGAGGAAGCGGGATTTGCAACGCTCGACCCGATCGCACTTCGAGAGGCTTCAGGTTACGTTTTTTACAATACATCCGACTGGACGCTGAAAAAGTTGGTGAAGACTGCAACCAACAATCGCCAAATTCTGGAGGAGAACTTTAAAGCCTACCTGGATGGGTTCAGCGACAACGTTAAAGAGATTATCCAAAAGTTTGATCTGAGAAGCCAAATTCGCAAGATGGTTGCGGCGGATGTCTTGTTAGATGTGCTGGAGAAGTTCACCTCACCTTACATCAATCTCAGTCCGCATGACATGACAGAGCTCGATGGGCGAAAGTTACCAGGTTTGAGCAATCTGGGTATGGGGTATGTCTTTGAAGAGTTGATTCGCAAATTTAACGAGGAAAACAACGAAGAAGCGGGAGAACACTTTACGCCCCGTGAGGTGATCAAGCTGATGACTCATGTGTTGTTTATTCCTGTGAAGGATCAGTTGCCTCCAGTAGTCACAGTGTATGACGGGGCTTGCGGATCGGGTGGAATGCTCACAGAATCGCAGGATTTTATTACCGATCGAGAAGGTGAGATTCGATCGAGTGCAGCAGTTTACCTGTACGGGAAAGAGGTGAACGGGGAAACTTACGCGATTTGTAAGTCGGACATGATGATCAAGGGTAATGATCCGGAGAACATTAAGTTTGGCTCTACGCTTTCGACCGATGAGTTTGCTGGAATGAAGTTTGACTTCATGCTGTCCAATCCGCCCTACGGCAAGTCTTATAAGTCTGAGCAGAAGTTCATTTTGGATGGCAAAGCGGTGTTAGATCCTCGCTTTCAGGTGAACTTAGAGAATTTTAAGAGAGTTGAAGAAACGGTTCCGGCAACGCCACGATCGTCGGATGGGCAATTGCTGTTTCTGATGGATATGGTCAGCAAGATGAAGCCGTTGAGCGATAGCCCGTTGGGGAGTCGGATCGCTTCAGTTCACAATGGTTCATCGCTGTTTACTGGGGATGCGGGGAGCGGGGAGAGCAATATCCGTCACTACATCATCGAAAATGATTGGCTGGAAGCGATCGTACAGTTGCCGAATAACCTGTTTTACAACACGGGCATCACGACCTACATTTGGATCTTGTCGAATCACAAAGCACCAGATCGCAAAGGGAAGGTTCAATTGATTGATGCGTCGGAACTTTACCAGAAGCTACGGAAGAACCTGGGGGCGAAGAACTGTGAGTTTTCACCGGAGCATATCGAGAAAATTACCCATCTCTATTTGGAAATGCCGAACCAAGGCGTTTCTAAAGTGTTTGATAACAGCGATTTTGGTTATTACAAAGTGACAGTAGAGCGTCCATTGCGATTGGCGGCTCAGTTTACACCAGAACGGGTTGCGGCGCTGCGGTTTGTGGCTGCACTGCGATCGCCAATGGAGTGGGCGTATGAGAAATGGGGCGATGACATTTACAAAGATCCGCCAAGTCACAAAGCGACGATTCAGGCTTATCTAGAGCAAGAAGGGATCGAACTCAACAAGAAACAGCAAGAAGCACTGTTTTCGATTAAAACCTGGGAAGCTCAACGCGGTCTGATGATCGTGGCTGAACGATTGATGGAAGCGATCGATGATTCTGTGCTGGATTATGCGGATTTTGTGGAAGCGATCGATGTGGCTTTGAAGCTGATGCAGATGAAGCTTGCGACCAGTGAACGGAATCAGATTTTGAATGCGATGAGTTGGCGCGATGAATCAGCAGCAAAGGTGATCAAGAAGGTTCACAAGCTGAAAGATAAGGCGTTGGCGGAACTGTTGGAGTCATTGAACACGACAGAGGAACATTTAGCTGATTTTGGCTACTGGAAAGGCGAGAAGCCTGGGGAATGGATTGAGTATGAGCCGGATAGTGAGCTACGGGATACGGAGAATGTTCCGTTGAGAGATGAGATTCACGGGTACTTTGTGCGAGAGGTGCGTCCTCATGTGGAGGATGCTTGGATCGCTTTGGACAAAACGCAGATTGGCTATGAAATTAGCTTTAACAAGTATTTCTATCAACATAAACCGTTGCGATCGCTTGAAGAAGTAACTGCCGAAATTTTGCAGCTAGAGCAGGAAACTGAGGGACTATTGAAGCGGTTAGTTAGCTTTGGCAGAACTGGGAGCGGAGATGATTGAGGAAATTCGTCGCAAGGTTGCTGCGGGACAGTTTGAGTTTTCTAAGCACGCAGTTGATCAATCGATTTTGCGAAAAATTCGAGTTGGGGAGATTCGAGAGGCGATCGACACTGGGCAAGTCATCGAAGATTATCCTGAAGACAAGTACGGGGCAAGCTGTCTGGTTTTTGGCACGACTAACAATCAACGCCCAATTCATATTCAATGCAGCTATCCCGCTCGACCCCTGATTAAAATCATTACAGTGTACGAACCTGATCCGCAGCGATGGACAGATGACTTTACCCAACGGAGGCAACGGAATGACGACGCATGATTGGCAAGAAACTTTGGTGGAAAAACGGGTGACTTACACGATCGAGTTAGATGGCTCAATTGTGTTGGTTGAAAATGTGCCTGCTCGTGTGAATGTGGAGACGGGGGAGCAGTTATTTTCGCCTGAAACCGTTGAACAATTGCAAGCCCTGATCCTGTCCCAACAAGTTCCTAATCACTTTATTCAGGTTCCAGTTTATGAGTTTGCCTCGTGATCGACCAGAGACATCACTATGACTCTGTGACAGAGGAGATTGTGCAATGGATAAGGTAGAGACCTATCGGGAGTTTGTGCAGCGTTTGTTGTCTCGTTATGCTGAGACGTTTGGTGGGGATGATGAAGTCGAAGGGCAACTCATTTTCGATACGCAGCGGGATCATTATCAATGGATGAAGGTGGGTTGGCAAGGATCACGGCGAGTTTATCGATGTGTTGTGCATTTTGATATTCGAGATGGGAAGATCTGGCTTCAGCAGAATTTAACCGATCGAGATCCGGCAGAGGCGTTCGTGGAAATGGGTGTGCCCAGAGAGGATATTGTCTTGGGTTTACAGCCGCCTCATAAGCGTCCTTATACAGATTATGGAGTGGCTTGATGATTAGAGGTTTGGGGGTGCGATCGCTTGAAGAAGTAGCCGCAGAAATTTTTCAGCTAGAGCAGGAAACTGAGGGATTATTGAAGCGGATGGTGAGCTTTGGAGGGCTGTCAAGATTTAGTATTAAGGGAAGCTTGAATATAATTTCAGTGCTACGATATAGGCTAAATTTCCTACTTATGAAAGGGGTTGGCTCGTCTCTAGCTCACCAGGAGTCAAATACAATGCTAGAAAAATTAATTCTCTACTTCGTGTGTAAAACCAAGGGACGGATTACGAAGACTCAATTGGTGAAGTTTTTATACTTAGCTGATCTCTATTCAGTGAAGTGGACGGGCAAGCAACTGACTGACCTGAATTGGTGTTACTACAATCATGGACCTTGGAATAGAGACATTGATGCTACTTTGGACAGCATGAGAACTTTATCGTTTCAGAAAGATGGTAATGCTGTTTTAATCACGGTGAATGATGAATCACTGTTCTCGATCGATTTTGACTTTTCAGAAGGGTTGAAGCTGATACTGGAGAACATTAGAAGAGAGTGGTCTGGATCGGGGTCTGAGAAGTTTGATGAACTATTAGATTATGTCTACTCGACGGCTCCAATGGTAGAAGCAAAGAGCAAACATCGACCAGAAGAGCAAGTTCAGTTGAATCTTCAATTGGAGCGGGAGAAGTTGCTGGAAGAATTAGGGGTGTAGGATTTGACCGGACAGCGATCGCAGCGCCCTCGACAGGGTTGGATCTACATGATTAATCCTTATCGGGTTTCTCTTAGATGTAGTAGCGGACATATCCATATTTACAATTTGGATGAGCCTGGAGAGATTGAGTGTAGAACGGTTTCTTGTTCGTTGAGCATCAACTCTAGTCGAGTCTGGAGAGGAACTCACCCGCATATCATCTGGACGAGCGACCAGTTTCAAGATGAGTCTGGATATATTCAGACCTTTACGGTAATTCCGTTGACTTCTCAAACTACTTTTTCAGGTTTGCCAACGACTTATCCGATTAATAACACTGCAAAAAATGGCTTAAGCAAAAAGTCCTACGCTCTAGTGCATCAAATCTGTACAGTGGATGGTAATTGTTTCAAAGATTCCTCTGGTAACTGGTTTCAACGTGAAGGACAATTAGATCTCAAGGATAAAGACGAAGTTGCCAAACGTTTGAAGTTTTTTCTAGGTTTTGATACTTCTCCAGATGAAGATTGGTTTAAGCAGAATGCAAGCCCAGGGCTTGTGCAAAAGATTTATGGCTATTTATCCGAATCTGAGAAAAGTGCTTTACTAGAAAGCTTGTTAGACGATTTTGAGTAGTTAGGGGAGAAGGGTGCATGGCTTTTCCAAAGTATGAGAGCTATCAGGATACGGGCGAAGATTGGTTAGGAGAAATACCGAAACATTGGCAACTTCTCAGAACAAAGAACATTTTTCGCCTAATTTGTGAACCTGCTCCGGATAATAACAATGAAGAGCTACTTTCTGTCTATTCAGATATTGGAGTAAAGCCAAGAAGGGAACTAGAAGAAAGAGGTAATAAAGCATCGACAACTGATGGTTATTGGTTTGTAAAAAAAGGCGATGTTATTGTTAACAAATTGTTGGCTTGGATGGGTGCGATCGGTGTTTCTGATTATGATGGTGTTACCAGCCCTGCCTATGACATCTTGAGAGCTTATAAGCCGATCGATAGTAAGTTCTATCACTATCTGTTTCGCAATCCGATCTGCATTAGCAAGTTAAAGCAGCACTCAAAAGGCATTATGGAGATGCGCCTCCGCCTTTATTTTGATGAATTTGGCAATATCAAAATTCCATATCCACCGCTTGAAGATCAAAAGCGGATTGTTGAATTTCTCGATCGTAAAACCGCTGAGATTGATCAAGCGATCGCCCAAAAACAACGCCTCATCGAACTACTGCAAGAACAAAAAGCCATTGTTATCAATCAAGCTGTTACCAAAGGGCTAAACCCTGATGTTTCAATGCACGATAGTGGTTTTAAGTCGATCAATAAGATTCCTACTCATTGGAAATCTAAACGGCTCAAGTTCGCAGTTAATCGAATTTACGATTGCAAGAACAGAACCCCTGAATATGTTGAGAATGGCGAGTATTTTGTTATTCGGACATCAAATGTCAGAAATGGGAAGTTGAATCTTGAGGACGGTCTCTATACAGATAGGAAGAACTTCATTGAATGGACTCAGAAGGGACAGCCTTTTCTCGGTGAACTTGTCTTTACTAGAGAGGCTCCTGCGGGAGAGGTTGCTATCCTGCCAGAGAATGTCCAAATGTGTCTTGGACAAAGAATGATGGGAATTAAGCCCAATGAAAAAGAGGTTTTAGGGAATTATCTATTGTATTTCCTGCAATCCCAATCCCTTAAAGAGTATGTAGCTCTCAGTTCTGCGGGTAGCACAGTTAGCCATTTACGAGTTGGTCAAGTCTTTGATATCCCAATTGCTTATCCAGCGAGCATTCGCGAACAAAATGACATAGCGAAATTTTGTGCTGAATATGTAAAGGAGATAGAGAAGGCTTGTAGCTTCATTCAAAACGACATTGCTAAAATTTACGAGTTTCGCCAGATTACTATTGCAAATGCTGTTACCGGGAAGATAAAAGTCTAAGAAATATGATTGTCTGTTAAACCAACGAATCAGCGATCGAGAGTCGCATTAAACGCTCCAGTTAGAAACGTATATCTATGCCAGCCAAAGACATTTATCATGATGCTGTAAAAAACGCTCTCATTCGAGACAAGTGGACAATTACCGCTGACCCCTACATCATCAAATACGAAGACGCTGAACTCTATGCCGATCTAGCCGCTGAAAAGCCGATCGCAGCAGAACGCCAGGGGCAAAGAATTGTTGTAGAAATCAAAAGCTTTATTGGCAAATCACCAATGACCGATTTTCATAACGCTTTGGGGCAGTACATTGTTTATAGAAACCTCATTCAACTGACAGAACCGGATTATCAGCTTTTCTTAGCAATTGATAGTATTACCTACTCAGATTTCTTTCAGCGTCCATCCATCCAAGCTATTACTCATCAGAACAGCCTACACTTACTTGTTGTCAATGTTTCCCAGGAGCAGATAGAACAATGGATTCCTTAACCCATTATCGAAACACAATTCAAACGTTGCTCAAACACTACTACGATCTCTCTCAAAACCAGCCTTCAAGTCATACAAAAACAGCGATCGCCGAAAATCTAATCCTCGATGCAGAGCGAGATCAATACTTGTGGCTTCGATCGGGCTGGGACAACAATAAACGAGTGCAACATATCATTCTGTATTTCCGCATCGAAAACGGTAAGGTTTGGGTCGAAACCGACAACACTGACCTGTGTGTTGTAGATGACCTAATAGCCGCTAATATCCCTCAGCAAGATATTGTTCTCGGTTTTCACCATCCTAGTAAACGCCCTCTCACTCAATTCGCTATCGGAACATAAAGTGATCAAACGCTACTTTCTGAGCATTGCTGATGCGATCGCAGTGTTTTAGCCCTCCACTTCCGGAGTAAGCTTGGAAAAAGTTGTATAAAAAATAACTCAGATTATTCTTCAACGCTTACGGGAACACTATCGCAGATTCCCCAATTTCCAGTGCGAGAAATTCACATGGTCAGCCAAACAAACGAACGAGCGCTCGAAGATTGCATCGAAACATCATTGATTCAGTATTCCCGCTTTCAGGGGGTGACAACGCGCTTGAAAACCAGAAGGGATGCCGGATAGCAGCAATA
>ERZ1066124.419-NODE-419-length-29652-cov-18.134372_pt1 | contig 29652 bp, 18 predicted proteins | sample MGYA00382771_ERZ1066124 | MGnify/ENA primary metagenome ERZ1066124 (study PRJEB33369, sample SAMEA5778354) | biofilm metagenome | biome: Industrial cooling water; feature: Water cooling tower basin; material: Biofilm | place: United Arab Emirates | collected... | reverse complement strand
ATAAGAGTTATAATTAAAGAAATTTATTTGGTTGCTGATACACTATACTGGATAAGAATTATGTCTAGAACATTACCTAGTAAACCACAGCCATATCATGTCTTTCTGGGTGGAATATCTGTTTACAAAGAGAGCCATGACGAAGAAGGAGATTGGTATCCGCCGATAGTATTACCTTATTTTTGGAAAGATAATGCACTTTGGGTGAGCCGTTCCCTGCCGGAATTAGGCTATGAAAAAGCAGTTCCAGTTAATGCAAATTTGAGGTTTCCTATACATAGTGATTTTTTCATCATTTTAGGGGTAGAATTGTATGGTTATGCTAAAGTTGACGGCTACATACCCGTTTTCCTTGAACAACTCCAGGGCTATGAAGCTATACTTTGGCAATCTCATAGAGAAAGCTAATATTGCTCCCAATAGTGGACTGAAATATAACCTTTCTTTCTATTATTATTAATACGAGCTAGTTATGACTTCAATCAGCAAAACAGTTACGATTAATGTACTCTCTGATGATAATGGAAGGTATCATTGTCAAATATCGCCTTCTGTTGAGCAGCCCCCACATGAGATTCATTGCTATGGTCAAAGTGAAGAACACGCCATCGCCATTGCATGATTCGCAGTTAGCCAGCCAATATCGCGAAATCGCAGAAGTAAGGCAAAATAAAGATTGGGAAGCAGTAGAGCGTTCTGCGTCTTCTGAACCAATCAAAAAACGTTACCATGTGATTTTACATTACGAACGAATTATAAAAGCCGAGTCTAAATTTGAAGCCCATATGGACACGTTGCTAGGAAATACAGTGGTAGAAAATGCCAAAGTTACCTTGATTGAGATTGACCCAAATTTGCCCGTCCAGCCCTTAACTTGATAACCCACCTTCGTGAACCTTTCGGAACGCTAATATATAGTTTAGTAATAAAAGCCTATAGCGGTAAAATTTTCTTGCTTGCGTTTTGCCCATAAGTCTTCGGGAGTGCTTTTAATATACGAGCGCAGGAAGGCTGTTGCTTTTCCGATGTCGCGCGTTTGTTCAAAGACCAGCACTAGTCGTTTGAGAATGGCTGGACGGTTTGGGAGTTCGCGGTTTAAAGATAATAAGATTTTTGCTGCTTCGTCGTAGTTTGCCTGTAAGCCAAGCAGCGATTTTTGGTTTTTCTTGAGAACGCAGGACGCGGATAGGATTATAATCAATTTGAGCGCACGCTACCCGTTTAAATTTAAGTAGCATTTCTGTGACTGATAACTAGCGATATTCTGGCTCAAAGGTTAGGCAACGTAAAATAAAATTTTCTAAGGATGGGGAGACTGAGGTGTTAACTTCGCGCGGACGGGGAAAAGGTGTATGACGGGCAACTTGGCGCTTGGGTATCGTGGGGTAGCCGTGATGTTACAAGGTGGTAAAGCAATATGCCTAAACTATAAATATCAGCTTTGAAAAGTGATTCAGCACTACACCCTTTTAAAGTAGAACCAACAACTTCCGGCGCCGAGTAAAGAATTGTGCCGCCATTTTCTCGTGAGCGTGCGTACATATCATCGGGTAGGACACTGCAACCAAAGTCAGTTAGTTTAGCTTGGTCTCCCGCAACAAGAATATTTTGTGGTTTTATGTCACCGTGGGAAATACCAAGTTTATGCAGATGCAGTGAAAACAAAATGGGTAATCATGGCGCCTGACATGTAATTATATTAACATGCGAGAAAGCTAACTCCTAAATTCCGAGAATGTAATATGACCCAAACAAATCGTTGCTGGACTGTGATGGTCTATATGGCAGGAGATAACGGTAAGGTTTTCGAGCAACTCCAAGGTCAAAAAACATTGTGGGGCAACTCTTTCTTGGAGCCAGAAGGATACGCAAATATTCAGCAAATGGAAGCTGTAGGTTCCACCGAACAGGTCGCTATTTTGGTGCAATTTGATACGTTATCTGATAATAAGAGTACTTATCTAATTGATATTGGCGCGCAGGGGGAAAAACCTTGTATAGAGAATATTCCATCGCAAAATACAGGAGACCCAAAATCCTTAACAAATTTTATTGTTTGGGGAATTGACAAATACCCGGCACAATACTATTCAGTCATCATTTGGGGTCATGGTAATGGGTGGAAAGAAGATGATATTTACACACAAGCGCGAAACAGCGGAATTGAAGTTAAAGCAAGTAATGATGAAGTACGTTCTTTCACAACGAACAGTCGATTTAATAAAGCTCTTTTTGTCTCCTCTATTGTTGAAGTTTTGAGCTTAGATGATGAAGCTTCACGAGGAATTGCGTTTGATGACTCATCTTTGGACTTTTTAGATAATGCTAACCTTCAGCAGGCTTTTCTAGATGCTGAAAAAATCACAGGTCAAAAAGTCAACTTAATTGGCATGGATGCTTGCTTGATGAGTATGGTGGAAGTAGCCTATCAACTGCGAGCAAATGCAGATTATATGGTTGGCTCTCAAGAAATACAACCAACTTCTGGCTGGCCCTATCAACCAATTTTACAAAAATTAACGACAAATCCAGAAATGACTCCCGAAGGTCTTGCAAAGTTAATTGTACAAGAATACGGGAGCGCTTACGAAAGCTACTATAATGAAACTCGTGGTAATATGCCACGCCTAGTTACACAATCAGCAACAAATTTAAAATTAGTAGGGCAGTTAGCCGAAGCAATAGGGAAATTAGCTAAACTTCTTTGTGAAACAGCCGAAGAAGATTTTGATTTAGAAAGAGCATTAGGTACAGCCAAGCGGAAAGCAACATACTTTAACGAAAGGCAGAGACATAAGGACTCTGTAGATTTATATGATTTTTTGAGGATTGTAGATGAACAATACACAGGTGACAATGATAAATTAATAGCCCTTCTTAAAAAAGTAATGCAATTATTGTCACAAGATGCCGAAAGTAAGGTAGTTTCAGAACATATAGCCTTGGGAGTAAAAAATTCTTATGTTAAAGGACTTGCTATCTACTTACCAAAAACTAGTTATTCTCCCTTTTACGGGAATGTTGATTTTGCTAAGTACGGTTGGGGCGAGTTTCTTCAAGTTTTAAACAAATTAATCAAATAGTTTATTAGCTATGAAACTATAAAGTAAATTTTTATAATAATTGCATTCAACTATGTACTTTTACGGCTATAGTTTAGTATATTTTGAAGCGGGACTAGTTATAACTCTGTTTTTTATGCCACGTCTACAGGCGCCTACCACAAGTACATAAAAACTATTAATTTACAATACTTCATTTATTATTTCCAAAATATTATGATAATTACCCCTGCTACCAAAATCTTATTAGCTTTACTACTAGCTCTGAGCGAACCGGGAATCTCTTTAAGTCAAGATGAACGAGACAGTTTAGTTGGAATAGGAGACCAACTGCGCGATTTTCCTCAATACTGGTTATATATTGAGCCAGAATTAATGCAAATAATCGAAGCTAATCCAAACTTACATCACTTTTACCTAACCTACAAAACTAAATTAGACGCTTTGGATAGTCGAATACCACTTGAGTCGCTTCCTAGCCGAGAGGAGCTAGAAAAACTTTTTCCAGAATCGAAAGCACCAGATTATGGTCAGGATGAATCAAGCTACAATTACCCCGAAGACTCTGAGATAATGGAAAGTGTTGGTATCATTTTGGGTACGGGGAAACCAGACCAAAACGCTAGGCAACAATTGCAGCAAATATACGAAAGTACGCAACAACACCGTTTCTTTAACTCTTTCTTTTTCAAACCCCCTAGCAAAACAATTATACCTTCTAACCAACCTCTTGTTCATGGACAGCGTTACTGCTTATGTATCGAAATCAATCCAGAACAAAGAGGAATAGAGACAAAGGAACAGGCTAAATTTCCCGATGAAGCTATACAGCAGGTTTTTAATGTTCAAGAAACCTTAACTTTAGAAGTTGCCGTTGCCTCCAAAGAATTTAAGGTTGAACCTACAATTAAATTATTAAATTTATCCCGTACTGGAGCATCAGAACATATCAGCTTTATTGTTGAGGTGAAAAGCGAAGAAACGGATACCTGGGGCGATATTTACGTAGACTTATTTTATCGTGGTTATCTACTTCAATCGAAAAAGCTTACCATTAGAATTGTACCTTGGGAGGACTACGAAATTTCCGAAGAGTTTGCCCAAACTGCTAAAATCACCTTTACAACAACTAACTTGTTAACTCAAGAAGAACTTGCACAGTTGCCAGAACGGGTATTAACGGTAAGTGTAGATATTGGCGAAAAAGATAACTGTATCGATTTGCGTTGTCTTGACCGAACTGGAGCAGGAAAGGAATTAAAATTTTTTGATAATAGTTTGACATTTGCTGCATTAGGAAATTTAAATTCAGCAATTCGTAAACATCTCTACTCTACTTTAGATACAGGTTATGAAGGTAAAATTGAGGGTAGCTTGGAACTACTCAATACTTGGCTGCCCAAATTAGCAATTGCTGGATATCGCCTTTATAAAGAATTGTTACAACAGAATAATCAAAGGGAAATTTTGCAACCTGCCCTTCAACCGGGAACGATTATCCAAGTTAACTCAAATTTAGCGAAAACGACAATTCCGTGGGCAGTACTGTACGAACGAAAAGTTGATTATGGCGAATCAATACATGTATGTGATCAATTTGCCAATCATGATTTTAATTGCACCAATTGCCCTTTGAAAAATAACGATGATACCGTTTGTCCCCATGCTTTTTGGGGTTTTCGCTACTCCATTGAGCAATTACCATCTAGTGTTACAGAACATCGCACGCTTCCAGAAGTACTGCGTAAAATTCAAAATAATCAGCCATTAAATTTAAGTTTTAACGTCAGGCAAGAGTTTGATACATCAGGAAAGCATCAAACTCAGCTTCAAGATATTGGTTTATTGAATTTTCTTATTGCTCATAATAAAAAACTTTTAGAAGATAATTGGCGCCAGCACGGTAACATCTTAGATATGGTTTACTTCTACTGCCATTGTGGCATGGACGAATTGATAGGGAATTATCTAGAGTTAGATCAAGATGAGCGAATTTATGGTATTAATTTAGACAAGTATAAATGGAAGAACCGCCCACTAGTCTTTCTTAACGCTTGTGGTACAGGTGCTTATAATCCTGATAGTTATGATTGTTTGATAGAAAATTTTTTGAACGCTGGAGCATGTGGAGTAGTTGGTACTGAGTGTGAAGTGTTTCCTCGGTTTGCAGCTTACTATGCAACCGAGACACTTCAGCGTTTGTTCACAGGTAAACCTCTTGGACAAGCAATGCTAGAAGTACGCCGAGATATGTTAAAAAAATACTTTAATCCTCTTGGCTTAGTTTACTCTTTGTATGCATCTCACGAAATTGTATTAGCTTCTTCAATATCTCATGCCTAAAATGAAACGCTGGATTTTAACAACTTTATTTTTTCTACTTGTTTGCCCTACATCTGCTCTAGCGCAAAATATTACAGTGGATGGCAAAGATAACCCCTTAAAGATAACGGGTTGGTTAAACGAAGAAAGTACCTTGATCGGAAGTATACGACTATCTGCCCCTACAGCAGTGGAGCAATTCACATTTTTAGTTTCTGACTTGAAACTTGAGAACAGCAATGAAATAATTGCTCGTCAGCAGGTAACGTTTATTGGGGAACCCAAACTGCAAGCAGATATACCCAAAGATTTTCAGGTAAAAATTGCTAACCCCCAGTTGCCAGGAACCTATAAAGGGCTAATAGAAATTTTATTACCCAAACAAAAAAGACTCGTTATTCCACTTACCTTACTAGTTAATGCCAGACCGAAACTAACTCCAGCCAAGGGTTACGAACAAATACGGCTGAATTTAAGCCAATGTAGTTGGGATTGTTTGTTTGCAAATTGGTTTCTACAAGACGCTGCATTTTTACGCAGTACTAATTTAGAATTTGATAACTCAGTTGATGCTCCTGTAAAAGTCACGAATGCAGAAGTGTTATTAAAAGGAGAGTTAACAACTTACCCATTGACATCTCAACAAATAAAAGTAGTTAATTATAACGAACCGTTAAAACCCAACCAAATGGTTAGATTAACCTTAAACTGGGACAAAGCTTACATTCCTCCCGACCGTTACACAGGTTCAGTGTACTTAACTTTAGATGGCGCCAAGGAACGCTTAATTATTCCAGTTGAGCTAAATATGAGAGTTGCTCCATTAAAACCGCTTCTAGTTTTAATAATAGGTATTATTACTGGCAGATTAGTAAAATACTTGCGAGAAAAGGCAGTTCCCCAAGCAGAAGCTTCAGATAAAGTAAAAAAATTACAAGAGCGAATTGAAAAAGTGAAATCAGAAGAAGACCGAATAATTCTTAAGCAGATGACACAAAATGTCAAAGAATCAGTGCAACAAATGAACTTTGAAACTGTAGATGTTGAAATAAGTAAAGTTGATGAACGCAATAAATGGTTTGGTAAGTTACGTAACTTAGAAAGTAGGTTAGAACTATTTAAAGACCGTCGAGATGTTAAAGAGAATATTCTAATACCTATTTTGAATATTCGAGAAAAAATTATAAACGAACAAGACGATGATGTTAATTTTTTATTAAAAGAATTACAGTCAAAGTGGGATGAATTAAAACCTGACTTATTAAAAATGGGTGACGAAACAAGAACTCTACAACTCGAACAAGTTACAAATGCTGTTGCTGATATTAATACCGTAGCTTCACAAGAAAAGTCAACTTCTCAGCTTGATTTTAACGTGAATAAACAAAAGCAACCTCAATGGCTAATTAAGTTACAAAATATTGTTATGTTTGTGTCAGGAAGTAAATTTCGTTCACAAGCAAATGATTGGTTTGCGCGTCCATTACTTTCTTTAATTATATTAATAGCATTAACTTACGCAGGAATGCGCGCACTGTACCTTCAGAAAGGAGCAACTTTTGGAGCAGACCCCTTGGATTATTTTGGATTGGTATTTTGGGGACTAAGCGCAGATGTCGCAAGTCGGAGTATAACTAATTCAGACGAAGAAGTTAAAGAAAAATAGCTTGAATCTAGATGCTGTATATTATGTGGTTTCATTTGAATCATTACGTAAATAATCGCTTACTTCTCTATAAACATTTTTCAGTGATACCATATACTCCTCCCAATCATCAAGTGAATTAACTGCTATTACTTCTGCGATTTTATCTATAAACTCAGAAGATAATATTTCTTTTTTGTCATCCATTAACTTCTGAAGCTGTTTAACTAATTGCTCTGTTTGCTCTTCCATTTCTAATTGTTGCCGTTTTGCTGTATCTTCTACCGCATTATTATCAGCATCGCGAATTATTTCCGCAATTTCATCTTCGCTGAGTCGCACTGAGTCAGTAATAGTTATCTCTTTAAAGTTACCAGTACGTAAATCTTTTCCTGATACATGTAAAATACTATCTTGATCTACGCGGAAGGTGACTTCTATGTTTGGTTCGCCAGCAACGGAAAGCTCAATACCACTTAAAATAAATTCCGCCAATTTGATATTATCTATAGCTTGTGGGCGTTCACCTTGATAAATTTGTATTTCAACACTTTCTTGATTATCATAAGCCGTCGTATATTCTTTGGTTTTCACTATAGGTATAGGAGTATTACGCGGTATTATTGTGTCCATTCGTCCTTTAGTACTTACACCAAGGGTTAGAGGTACAACATCAGCCAATACTAAACCTGTTGTCACCCCAGCAATAATTGCCGCTTGAACGGCGGCGCCTAATGCGACAACTTCTTCTGGGTTTAAAGTCAAGTTAGGTTCTTTACCAAAAAAATTTTGCACAGCATTTCTAATTGCTGGCATTTGTGTTTGTCCCCCAACCAGTAAAACTTCTTGAATATCCTCAATTTCCAACCTTGCATCTTGAAGAGCTTGACGACAAGGTATTAAAGTTTTAGCAATTAAATCTTCTGCCATTGCCTCAAGTTGAGTACGAGTTAGTGTTAAGCTTGATTCAGATAATTTCAAATTTTGGCTAATTAATTCTGGAATTTGTATTGACACCTTTTCTTCAATAGACAAATCAATCTTAGCTTTCTCTGCAACATGCCGTAAGTTAGCAAGAGTAAATAAATCTGCTTGCAGTTTGCTTTTATCTTTCCCTGCAACTTCCGTTAAAATCCAATCAATAATTATAGAGTCTAAATCATCACCACCAAGCTGAGTATTTCCACTTGTAGAGCGGACTCGAAAAGGTCCTCTACCTACTTCTAAAATAGAAATATCAAAAGTACCACCACCTAAATCATATACTGCGATTTTTTGACGCGCTTGTGCTAACTTTTCGTAACCAAAAGCTAAACAAGCGGCTGTTGGTTCATTCAAAACTCGCTTCACATCCAACCCTGCTAGTCGCCCAGCGTCGCGTGTGGCTTGGCGTTGAGAATCATGAAAATAAGCAGGTACGGTAATAACTGCCTGAGTGACTTCATAACCAAGAAAAGCTGTAGCGTCGGCTTTGAGCTTTTGTAAAATTTTTGCTGATACCTGTTGAGGGGTTAAACTTTTGTCTCCTAACTTTACCTGTATCCCTCCTTGACCTCGTTTTGCATCTTCAACTTCATAAGTAATGCTGTGCAATTGTTCTTGTACGAGGTCATCTTGATAACGGCGCCCCATCAAGCGTTTTATAGAATAAATTGTAGATAAAGGATTTTTAGCTGCGATTGCATAAGCACGGCGCCCGACAACAAACTTTCCATCAACCGGGTCTATGGCTATTACCGAGGGGGTCAAAGTGAAACCATCAGCATCAGGAATTATTTGTGGCTTCCCGTCACGCCAAATAGCGACTGCTGAATTAGTTGTGCCTAAATCGATACCCAGAATTTCTGTCATATCCTTACCAGCAATCCATTCAAAAGTTTTTTCCGTGTTTTCCTTGTAACTTTAATACAGTTTCTCATCAAACCTTTCCGGGAGTGTAACTATAACAACTTATCCCTTGATTTGAACCAACCCACAACAAAAATTCCTCTTGACAAATACCAACAGAAAGAGCAGTCACTACGTTGGCAGCTAATCCTGAGTTAGCTGTAGTAAATATTGCTGTTGGCTCCCCTGCAAACCACTCCCCTTCTCCTGGGGATGGCCATTGCTCCAAACCTGCTACTGTACCTAGCCAGAATGTTCCCGCTGCATCAAAAGCCAAGGCTTGAACATCAGCTTCTCGATGTCGCTGCCATTTATGTTCGCTAAACAAACCTATCGAAGTTCCAACCCATAAACTATTAGTAGCAGGGTCTATAGCCAAAACTTGAATCGAAGGTTTTTCCTGCTTAAACAAAGTGCGAGCTTCCACCCAATCGCCTAAATCTAAACTTGGTTGGTAACAAAACAAACCCGATGAAGTCCCAACCCATAGCATATCAATATTTTGACCGCCGTCTCCTCGCGCTAGTTGGTAACAAATTGTTTGAATTATTGCCCCACTAACATCCAAGGCAGATTGATTTATAACTCGCCACTCATGATCACGACTTCTGTAAAATAAGGTATCAAAAGTCGCAGCCCAGAAACTACCATCGGCGCCAGATGCCAGTGAAACAATAGGCTCATGTAATAATTGTTCTGGAATATAAACACCTTGTTGCAAACGTTGTAACCCCATTCGGAAACTACCAACCCACAATCGCCCTTCTGAGGTTTCTGGTAAAATTGCATAGATATCACGAAGATTAGGAGCATCTACAGTGTAGTTTTTCCAGATTTTGCTATCAAAAAAATATAATCCCTGTACAGCACCTACCCACACTCCGTTTGTATCAGCCCATAAACAGCGAATACTATTGCTTAAAGTGTCTTCTGAAGAACCATAAAAAATTGCTTCAGTTTTATCTATTGCGACCTGATGGACACCATTGGCGCCTGCAACTAATATTTGTCCTTCAGTCCAGCCACTTTTTATACCACTGGCTGCCAGCAACTTATTAAAACGCACTTTTGGTAATTTGGGTATAGGTTGCCAAACATTATCCACCAACCGTCCAATCTCTCTTACCGTTAATACCCAAAGGTCTCCAGTATCCGGTTCTACTAACAAACTTAATACCTCATCGCGAGGCCAAACGTTCTGCCTCATCAAAGATTTTTCACTAACATTAAAGCGATGAAGTCCCCAGTTAGTTCCTAACCATAAACCACCTCCAGGGGCAACAGCTAAACCTCGCACCTGTTTGCCTTCTACATCAAAAGACTCAACATTACCATCAACCCAACAATGTAGTCCCCAAGCATTACCAATCCAAATTTTGTTTTTTTCTACAAGTAGAGCATCAATATCTTTGATTCCCAAACCATCGCGCACTAATAAACGCAAACGGGAATCTGGGGTTGTAATTTCACCTAAAGCACATTTATTATTTGTATTACGTAGTGCTACATAAACACCACTATCAGGTCGAGCAACAATCTGTAAAATCGTCCATCGTTCAAAGTCCCGATGAGACTGCCAAGGATTATCGCTACCAAGCTTAAGATAACAAAGACCTCTTTCTTGACCAGGCGCCCAAATAACATCTTTATCATCTAAAACAATATACTTCGTGGCATTTCCAAGCAAACCATGTTCACTAGTATAGCGAGTACAAATATCTGTTTCCGGATGCCAACACAGCACACCACCCCAAGTAGCCAACCAAATTTCGTTGCGCTTGCCATCAAAAACCATATCCCGGACGTGCATTTGATTCGCGTAACTTTTCCAACCAGGATAAAGAGGTGTCGTCAGAGAAAACCGTTGGTGTTGAGTACGAAATTCTTTACCTAATTGACGAGTGTAACGCGGTACAACATCTAAACGGCGGGGTACAATGTCGCGTTTACTACTGGGAGGGAGTTCATTAGACATTATTTACCTCATCATTTTGTGTCTGCCTAACTTGCAATTGCTGTTCAAGCACTTTAATTTCGTAATCCAACCTAGCATTTTCTGTTACTTGCTTTTGCAACAAATCATCTAGAAAAGCAAACCAACTTTCTTGACCGCGCGAGCGCATCTCTTGCAACTCATAACGCGGGTCTTGTTTTCGACGTTGTAAAATATTTTGCCAATAATCCAAACGTTCTAACAAAGCCTTCTGCCACTCAATTAGTCTTGCATACTGCTCCTCTAAACTTTCCCAATTCGCACGAGCTTTCCAAATATCACCCCATGCCAATTGTTCTAACATATCCCCCATATCACGATAGTTATCAGCTAAAACAGCATTTATCACTTGCATAATTGTTTCGCGTTCGCTATCCATAAGAAAAAACTCAATATGGTCAGCCAAAGCCCTTTTTCGTTGAGTCCTAGGGTCTTCTTTGGGTAAAGGTGGTATTGCCGTAACAAAAGATTCAACTATGTGCGGAGGCGCCTCAATATTCTCCATAAATTTATCTCTAATGTCAGGCGAACTCTGTTTTTTAGGAGCCAACCTACTCAACAAAGAAGCTTTTAAAGACTCCAACCTATCTGCTTCATCATTAATATCGCCTAGCTTTTGATTATATTCATTTTCCGCTTCAATTAAAGCTTTATCTAACACCAATACCTGCTCTTTGATAGATAAAATTTCTTCAAGATGAGTTTTTAAACTTTCTAACAAATCATCAATTTTACTTTGAGTTACTAACATAATTTAAAAATTGCTATTTATTTTTTATTAAACAATACTTCCATGTACTGCTAATCGCGCAACTTCTGATTAGACAAAGCATATAAACCATAAGCCAAACCCAAAGGATTATTATACTCTCGCAAGAAATATAACCTTGTCTCCAGCAAAACCTCACCAATATCTACCGATACATTATTTTCTAACTTACCCAGCAACAACTCATAAAATTTACTAGCAAAAGCACTAGCAAACCTATCTGGTACTGTGCAAGCAGTAGCAATTACACCAGCAGCACCAAAATTCAACATTCCAGAAGGAAAATTCATCGTTTGCAATAACTGACCAGGGGTTGCAGAACTGCAAGCATTGAGAAAAACAAAAGGACGATTTTGAAAACCATACCCTTCCCAAGCCAGTAATGTTTCTAACTCAATTTCAAGTTTTTTTTGCTCATAGGCTGTCAAGCTAAGGTATGTTTGTGGGGTATATATACCTTCGGATGCCCAGCAGTGACAGGCAAAGTGAATCATTCCATAGCGAAATTCTGGATCGTTGAAAAGTTCCAATAATCTATCCACACAAATAGTCTCAACAGGAACAATATTTTCTAACAGATGTAAATTTAACTTTAAACTAAGACGCTGGCATACTTGATCTAATAATTGTGCAACCTGCTCGACCTCTTTTTGAGAATACGTGAGTTTGTGATGAATTGCCGAAAATATTCCTCCTTGAAGTTGGATTCGGTCAGGAAAATCAAATTCTCCCACATAGGTACGACCAATAGGATAACGAAAACCCCAAAACTCGTCTGTCTCAACACCAAAAGGTTTACCAGCATACAACATTTCCCAGAAGAAGGAAATTTCCGTTGGTGTCTGAAAAGTTAAACTCAAACCGCGCTGTTTTTCTGCAATTTCTTTTTCTTTGAAATATTGGCGTGCTGCCGAGTGTAGAATTTTATTGTAAGCAGCTTTACCAACATCGCGGAGACGATTTAAATAATCGTGATTATATTCCCTTAAATCTATACCCTTTTGTTTAACGTCTAAACTTAGTTCTTCTAATATCGCAATAAATTTCTGATTAAAAGCTTGAATATCTCCCTCAGCAAAAGTCAGAGGAAAAGGTCTTGCACCGACTACAACTGTCGGCATATTTTTAAAAATTGTTGCTTGTAGGTGACAACGAGACTCGTGACGTTCGTTTCTGGAGGAAAGAGTGCTAGCAACTGCATTACCCATTTGCTTGCCCCCGCACTTTCAGATTCAATTGCAGTGTTTTCACAAGTTCCTCACCCTCCAAAATTTGTACCATTAGTGGGTAATTACCTTCCTGTTGTGGATTTAGAGACAAGGTTGCTTGACGCATATAACGTCCTGTGGGTTGCATCTCTACTGGTTCTGCGAAAGAAGTTTGCAAGCCAGGAGCCATAAATAATGCTTGTAACTGGCTAGATAATTCCTCTGTCTTTATTAGTTTATCTTTATACCAAACTGGTGGGCGTTTGCGAATGCTAACACGAAAATAATAAGTTTTTCCCACATGAAACGGTTCGTCGGGGTTAAGACACTCTAAAACAGAATAGCCTGAACTAACTTCCGGTTCGTATGCTTTAGCACAAGGGTCTCCAAAAAGAGTATAAGCTAACCAATCGAGGCGATGAGGTAACGCCCGTTCTACCGCTAAACGCGCGCGCCAAACAATTTCTCCTAAAGAAAAACCTTGCGCCAAAAGCTCGTAAAATTGGCTCCAGAAAATGCGTTCCGCAACTTCCGAAGTTTGCCAGCAACAACCTACAACTGCACTGGCGCCGACTCTTAAGTAAGGTAGCACTCGTTCTACTATTGTTAAATCTCCAGTATTTTGCTGCACATTATCATTATTTATGATACTTAAAGTAACTATTGGTCGCTTCAAACGCAAATCTAAACGAGCTTTTGGCACTTCCTCATCAAGAGCGTTATCAGGTTTCGCCGCATCTCGCGCAACAATATCTCGGCGATTAAATTCTTCTGCATACCGCAGTAGATGCAGTCCATAAAAAGGCATTTCTGGATTAACAGCTTGGCGAATTCCCGGAGTCACACTAGCTTGTAAAACTTGCTTCCAAGCTTCTATTCCCTCATCCTGTGTGTCTAAAACATTATAGTGCGCTATTGCGATTTCACCCAAAGGAACTTCATTATAAAGAGGAATGCCTAATCCTTGTATCCATCGACTTAGGAAGTAACTTTCGCAGAGAAAACGCTGTGGTATTGTATCATTATCATCGCGATAAGGTACTACCAATTCCCACGGTAGCCAAGTAATACCGTCTTCAATAATTAGCCAAGTAGAAATTTGGTCAGCAACTTGCCAAAAAGCATCGCGTAAAAGAGCAGTTGTTTCTGCGGGGAAAAGCATATCAAAAAGAAAACACCCCACCGAAACCATCTGTTCACGAGCATCCTCCGGTTTGGCGTTTGTAGCGAAATGTACAGTTCTTGCCAGTAAAGAACGCATCCTTTTTAATTGATGAGACTGCAATTCAACCTTTCCTACTTCTTGCTGACGTAACTTAAGGTCACGTAGACGGCTAGTTAAATAGTAAGTGAAAAAATAAGAACCATCATCGCCATCAGGTAATTCAGTTTCTACCAACAGTACAAAATTAGCTTGAGGCGCCACGCTAATATTAAGTGTAGGAAGTGCAGAAAGAATGGGCAAAGATTCTTCTGATGCTCTCGGACGGTTTACTATTATTTGTCCTTCATATTTAAATATACTTAGTTTTCCTGAATCTGGGTCTTCAACAAAAAGCTCTACACCAAAGGTGCGTTTACCACATAAATACCCTTGCAACTCAAAACTAGCAGCGAGAGGATGACCAGTCTCAGGGTCTATAGATATAGTCGCTGCCTCCAAGTCAACAACACGTAAACCATCCGCACTAACAAAACATTGCAGTTCAGGTATATTAGCAGGTATTTGGAAAGAATTCTCGTCGTTGGAAGTCGCTGGTTCTATTTTGACTTGTAAGCGAGAACGTTGCCCAACCGTAAGTTGAGTATTTGAAATAAGAATAATTAAACGGTAAGTATTAGTTGTTAAAGGATTTCCTGATTCACCTTCTTCAATATTGAGACTTTCTGCTACAACATTTTGTCCCAAGCTTTGGCTAGCTAATAGAAAGCGAAAATCCTCTTGGCTTAATTCTTTGCCTTGAGACCATGCTAAAGCATCCTGTAGTGCTTGACCACGCAAAAGACACGATTCATCTTGATAATTAGATGCAACCCAAGCATTGATTGAATCAGCATAAGGTCGCGCCTTTGCTAATTCTTCTTCAACCCAATTTAGATTAAAAACATTAGCATATATAGGATTGTAAACACTTAACTTACCTTGTTTCCTTGCAACCAATCCTGACAACTGTAATTCGATTTGTGTAGAACTATTGTCACTGGGAACTTCTCCTCTTTGCAAAATTTCTCGATAAAGTTCTAAGAGTCGAACAACACGCGATTCGTTTGATATAACACGGTCACGTATTGTTCTTAAATGTTCCGGTTCATCTTGAGATTCCCAATTTTCTAAAATATTTAATCTCACTAAAGTTGTAATATACTCTTTTTCACTTCCCGCAGTAATCAAAGAATCAGATGCACGAATTATTTGGCATAGTTTCTGAGTAAGAAAAGGTTGTCCATCAGTCCAAAACAGAACCTCTGACAACACAGCTTGAGGATCATTGGCTTGTCTCTGTAATCCTTCTGCTAGTGGTAACGCTTCATGTAGTTGAAAACCATGAAGTTCTATTGCTCGACCGATATTAAAAGGTGTACGTTTTTTATCAGTAATTAGTTGCGAAGGTGAAGCTACCCCTAATAAACAAAATGTAAGGCGTGTATACTCAGGGTTCTCAGCACGTTTATTGTAACAGAAGCGGATAAAAGTTAAAAAATCGTCTGTATCAAAGCTCAACCCATTAATAGCATCAATTTCATCAAAAAAAATAACGATAGGATTAAAAATTTCAGCTAACAGAACTTTTTTTATAAACTCATTAAATCGCTGTGATAATGATATATTCAGATTATCTTCCCACCAACAATCGATATCAAAATTATCTATATTTAAACTACTGGCAATATTATCAATTACTCCTGCATACCATTGTTCAGGAGTTCCATCAACACAACAAAGATCAATTGCTGCACAAGCGATACCTTCATTTTGTAACCGTTGCATTGTTTGTACTCCCAAGCTCGATTTGCCCGTCTGCCGCGAATTTAATACATAGCAAAATTCTCCAGCTTTTAAAGCCTGATATAATTCATCGTCTGTCTGGCGCCTAACATAAGTTGGGGCATTAATCGGTAAAGAACCACCAAGCTGATATTCAAAAATTGAATTAGAACTATTAAAGCGTAACCCTTCAGATTTTGTTATAGTGATAGTATTTAGTTTAGCCTTTCCTTGAATGAGTTTGATTGCTTTCCCCTGGTTGCTTATAAGTGAAGATTGGGGAATTTTTACTAAATCGTAATATTTTTGTAATTCCTGCTCAATTGAAACTGCCAGTCTTTCGTTGGTTATCCAGTCGTACTCAGAAGCTTGAAACGGGTCAAGTGCTGATAGGAGGGCGCCTGTTAATACCCCATGTTTACCATCCAACTGTTGATACGCTACTTCATAATCACGTGATGCTGCAATAAAAGAGCGGTCACATCCCGAACTTTGCTTTCCCAGTTCGGTATCTTTAAAATTGAGCAATTCTCCAGAAAAACTGCAATCTAACCAGATAATTTGCTGCTTTACTTGGCTTTTCTGCAATATTTCCCACAAGAGTTGCAGCGAAAAACCCCACACCTTGCTTGGGTTGGCATCGCTAGCAGCTAAGAAACCCTGTGTTAAATTTTGCCTTAATTTTTTCCGCAGTCCATGTCCAGAAAAAAATAGTAATGCTGTTTCTGGTAGTTTTTGCGTTTCTGGGAGAAATAAATCAAGAATTGCCTGTTCTAATTCTTCTGTTTTAAAGGGTTGATTTGGGTCAACCTGCAACTTCCCATCAATGATAACAGATGGGAAGCGCCTAACTCTAAAGTCACCGTGAGTTTCTAGAAGTTGTGCAATCGCTTCTGCGTCAGCTGCAGGAGTGGTGAGATGTCGATAGGCGCCTGATGAATATCTGAGAAAAGGATATTTGTTTATACCTACTACTAAAGCATCTCGGTTCATGTTGGCTGTGTGAGGTAAGTGTTCTTTGCATGGAATATGGTTACAGGTGCCTGTTGAAGCTAAAAAACTATTATAATACGCATGTTTAATTTATTTTAAATAACCAACATACTCTTAGCACAGAATTATGGGTGCCGGGAAGCCCACTATCTCCAATCGTAAACTTCGGTGAATGAGAACTTTTCCTTTAAATGAAAAACCAGCTTTATGAAGCAATAACTGTATCGGGTGCATATAATTCAAACCCCGATAACATAACGGAAGCGTATGACCGAACTTCTGGGTTAGGGTCGGAGTTTTGAAGAGGTTCTAATAAATCTTTGAATGCTTGCCAACCTACATAACCAATAGCACTAATCACAGCAGAGCGAACAATAGGCTCTTTATGGGATAATACGTCTTTAAATAAATTAAAGAATAAGGGTGAAAACTGCTGTGGTGCAATCAAACCTAGGTAGTAAATAGCTTTAATCAAATTGTCCTGGTCATCCTTATAATTTTCTAACATCTTGAATATATCATCCTCAGTATAAGTCGGTAATTTTGTACGAATATCTTCAATCACTGAGTCCAATTCATCGCCACGGAGAACTAAATAAGCTATCCCAACATAAAAATCTTCAATGTAATGAATATTGAAATTTTCAAAGCTATCTTGCCAAATAACTTCATGAGGCGTGTTCTCGTCTGCCTTGATTGTTTTAATTAAAGACCAATCATTATCCCATGCAGCAGCGTCTACATTTCTTTCAGATACAGTTTTTTGCAGAACAATACGAACTGTCTTCATGATTTTTTTCTCCTTTGCCGCCCTACATAAAATTCTACAATTTTACTGGTCATAAACATCTTAGCATGTTCTCGATCATTGAAAGCCGTCAAGCCTTCTGCCTGCATACTTACACCCAGCCATCGCGTTGCCAATTCAATCTCACGATTTGCAAGCTCTTGGGCGTATCTACAATTTATCAGAAATTATGCTATTAACTAAAAGATGTTGCTATTGCTGTTTGTGGCGCCGTATATCAATTCTTAAACTAACAAGATATAAATAAGTCTTGTAGTAATAAAAAGCACTAATTTTAATATTTTGAGGCAAATGCTAGCTCTTAAGCAGCGATGTAGTTTTTGCACAATATACAAAGTATTTACAAGATAATCAAGTTGCATCTACTACCTCGATAAATATATTTGATACAGAAAAGTTTTGTAGAAATATCCTGTATTGCTGCATTATGTTATGCATTTGTCTTAGTGTACTATAAAGTATTTATTTTCTCAAGCGCTAGTATTTGTCAGCGCTTATCACTCAGTAGGTGGTGCCTCGGAGTTACGAAGAACTTTCAACTTACCCAAAGTGTTTATTCAGCATGGCGCCGCAGCGTTCATTGCTGCTACAGCTTGCCCTGTCCCAGATACCTTTGCTGCGGCATTCGCAAAGGTATTTTATGAGTATTTCCTAGGGGATAAGTGTTGATAGATGAGAAAACAGGGGAGAAAGTTGTTAAAATTATGACAATTGGGGAAGCACTGCGTGCAACATGGTGGTACTTTTTGAAGAGTTCAATAACCCACTAGGTCTAGCTTATGGGCTTTACAGTCCAGCAAGTTACTGCATGTTCAGTAACTCATTACGGCTAGGTTGCTGGACTGTAAAGTCCAGCAACCTATAAAGTGGGTTCGTTAATAGTAATGAAAAACCTATACTAGTAGGCGCGATCAATCAATGAAAGAAGAACGTCAACAAGCCTATCTTAATATAATTGAAGCTCTTTTGATTTTTTTTAATGATGAAGAAGAACTAAAAAAAATTTTAACAGCAAGCAAAAATTTACTTGATGCTGGTTTTTTTGAAACTTTAGAAACTGTAGCAGAAGCTTTTTTACAAGATGGAGATATGGATGTAGCGGCTTGGTTAAGAGAACTAGGTACTTTCATTTCAAAAAATCATGCCAAAAGCGAAGCTTTAAAGTTAAATGAAATGGCATTTTTGAAAGTAGAGCAAGGAAACATTCAAGACGCAACTCAACTGTACCAACAGTCCTTAATAATTTCAAAAGAAATAGGAGATATTTACCTCGAAGCTAATTGCTCGAACAATTTAGGTCAAGTTTATAGTAAACTTGGAAATTTTTATACAGCTTCTGCATATTATCAACAGTCTTTAGAAATTTCACAACAAATGGGGGATACCAGGCAACAAGCTATTTGCTTGAACAATTTAGGTCAAGTTTATAGTGAACTTGGAAATTTTTATACAGCTTCTGCATATTATCAACAGTCTTTAGAAATTTCACAACAAATGGGGGATACCAGGCAACAAGCTATTTGTATAGAAAATTTAGGACAAATATATAGTAAACTTGAAGATTATTCACTAGCAATTGATTGCTTTCGGCAGTCTTTAGCATTAAAAGAAAGTCTTAATGAAACTTTTGGAGTAGTTGCGATTTTGTCGCGTCTTGGTGATGTTTACACTAAAAGTAGAAATATAGAGGAAGCAATAGCAGTTTATCAGAAATTATTAACTATATATACCCCTAATTCATTTCCCGAAGAACGGGCAAGCATATGTCATCTTTTGGAGCATATTTTCAATTTAGTTATCTACAAGGTTGTAATAGATTCTCCAGCAGTCGTGAACACACGAGAAAAAATAGAAATTATTGTTAATTTAAAGCAAGCTAAAATAACAGAAGAAGGTTATTCGCTTCAAATCTCACTCAATCAAAGTATTGGCGCCGAACTAAACATTCTTCTTACTGCTCCTGGTTTCCAAATCAACGGTGACAACACAGCTAGCATACCTCTTGACCCTAGCACAAATCAACTTGCCCAAACCGCGCGCTTCTGTCTCACAGCACTTCGTCCCGGTACAAACACTATTACCGCAGAACTTTATCGTGGTGATATCTTCGAGACTAAACTAGAGACCAGCATTCAAGTTACCAACGTTGACGGAGCTAATTTAACCACAATTACTACTCAACCCCGTCCTGTTCCTCAACCTGATTTTATTCTTCAAGTAAAAACTGTCTGGAATTTAACAAGCTCTACCTGTAGTTTTCAGTATATACCCAGAAGCTTCCGGTTCCCGTCTATGTTCACAGCTAATAATGTTTATAACTCAGAGTCTTTATCTAGTGCTTGGTTGGAGCAGGTGAGGGAATTGTTAGCAAATACGCTAGAAAATATATCTGATAGTTTACCCTCCGAAGGAAAATCTTGTTTAATTTCCCTTGGTCAATATTTATTTCGGCGCCTATTCCCTACTGAGCTTCAAGCCGACTTCCGCACGTTAATACCTCGCAATAGTACTTTTACATTACTTATTCTTGCCTCGGAAGGCGCCTCAATACCTTGGGAATTATTACACGACGGGCAAAGCTTCCTTGGAGAACGTTTTATTATTGGTCGCTGGTTTTGGGAGTTAAATGATACTAGACCTTACGAGTTTCCTGTGGGTGCTGTTAATGTCGCTCATTATGCAAACGTCGAACAACCTGAGTTATGGGCGAATTTGCTCGAAGCTCCTGGCGCCCCTGTTCCCAAACATTTATTAGAAGGTGTATTAAATAATCTAGATTCAACTGAAGCAATGCGTGGTCTGCACTTAATTCGTTATGCTCAAGCAGATATAGCAAGTAATGCTCCTGTTCGTGTTGATGGCGCTGACTACACACAAGATATCGAGCAACAAGTACGTCCTGTCAAGCTAAATTTACGTCGTAACCGACCATTTGTTAGTTTAAGCTACGTCAAAACTGATATTAATGAATCTACGAATTTAGAAGAAACTTGGGCAGCAACTTTTATTAGAGCAGGATGTAGTAGTTTTGTTGGCGCCCTTTGGGCAGTATCTCCTAATGTGGAAGCTGCTTTTGTTAGTTGCTTCTATAACCGTTTGTGGGCAGGAGAATTTTTAGGAAAAGCTTTTTATAGCAGTCGTCAATTAGCGCGCGCTGTTGCTCCAGATTCTTTAGATTGGTTAGCTTACGTACTATTTGGCGACCCAATGGCGCGTCCTTACCGTCCTGTAGAAGGTAAAGGTTATGCGGTAGTTGAACCTATTGGCAGAGAAGTTGATGAACCTGTAATGAGTGGTGTTCCTATTCGCTTTCGTTTGAGCTTACGTCGCACACCCCCGGTATGGCATGAGGAGCGAGTTATTGAGGTTGCCGAAGACCTGAGCTTTGAAAATCTACAGGTTCATGTCAAAACTTTTGGCTTGCAAGTAAATCCAGATTCGATAATTACGATGAGCTTGGCGCCTGCTGGCAATTACATTGGATGGTTTACTTTAGTGGCGTCAGCAGAAATGGCGAATAGTTCGGCTGTAGTTCAAGTTTACTTCATGGATGGGATAATGCCAATTCACAGTATTATGTTTTCTCTGAATATAGCTAATGCTGGAGGTGATGCAGTATGAGGGGTTTCAGCAGCGCAATTCCGATGCAAAATGAATTTTTTCCCTTAGAGATTTTAATCACAGAGAACGCATATCGAATTAGCATCAATGATTTTAATCGAACTGCTACTGATACTGTATTATTAAATTTTACTAAGAACGTTTTAGAGATTTTCCAGCAAATAGAAAGAACCATAAATAAAAATAAACAATTACATCTATCTATAGAAGAATGTGACGCTTATTTACTTGATATTGCGAAATGGGGGCGCCGAGCATACAAAGAGTTTTTTCAAGAAGATGCTCAAAAAGCGACCTTCCAATATTCTCAGTATGGAGATATTGCTCCTATCTTTGTTTCTAAACTGCTTCCTTTCCCTTGGGAAGTTCTTTATGAAGGAGAGCTAAAAAAAGTAGATACAGAGAGCTTTTGGGGATTTAGATATCCTATTGCACGCAACTTGGCGCCTAGTAAAAAGCCAGCCTTAGAGCAAATTCTACCATTAGATATGTTATTTTGCTTGCACCACAAATTACTTCACGCTCACCATCAAGAAAGACCAGCAATAGAAAAATTAGTTAAAACTTTTGGAACATTCAACTTATTACAGTCTCAACAGAAATTAAAAGATGGCTCAGAATTTATCGAACATTTGTATCAAGCTACCCATAATATCCTTCATTTTGCGTGTCACTGTCGCCCTTGTAAGTCGTATGAGGATAATATCGACGCTTTGATTTTCTCATTGATTGAAGACGAAATAAGTACTCAAGAGATTGAGCTAGAAGCTTATAATTTTAGTGATGTTGATGGTGGTTTCCAATATCAGCCATTAATATTTCTTAATGCTTGCCAATCAGCAGGTGGTGTAGATGAACTGCGAAAAACCTTCAACCTTCCAGAAAAGTTTATTCAGCATGGCGCCGCTGCCGTCATCGCAACCGCTTGTCCAGTACCAGACTTGTTCGCTGCTGCATTTGCTAAGAAATTTTACGAATTTTTCATTGGTGAAAAAATGGTTATTGGTAAAGCGCTGTGTAATACACGCAAGTATTTTCTAAAAGAGTACAATAACCCTTTGGGGCTTGCTTATGGTTTATATAGCTCTCCTTATTATAAAATTGCTCAAACTCCTGCTAGAGTTGGTTTTAATTAGTGTGTGGGATGTTGCTGTAGGCGCCTGTTAAGCTTAAGAAAGGGCTGGTTGGCAACGGATAAGAGCGGATGAAACGGATGATTAGTTGTTTTATCTCTAATATTAGCAATAATGGTTGGTAGCAATTAAAAGACTTGGAGGTAATTTTCTGGAACACAATATATCTCAAGTAAATTCCACGAATAAGCTAGCAGTAGAATTAGCCAACAACTGGCGAATGCGATTATCTGATGAGTGCCCAGAACAGAGCGTTGCGAACAGAGAAAGTATTATTAAATGGCTTTTAGGTGAAGATTTAAATAGATTTGAGCAATTAAGCGCTAAAGACCTTGATATAGCTAAACAAGCGATGGAATATCGCTGGAGAATATTAAATCAGCGCTACTTGGGAAAAGGACGAGATGCAGGTTATCGTAATTTAATCACTCGTTTGAGTGGTTTGGTAACATTACGGGATAAAATTCAAGCTTGGATTTCTTTCAGGCGCAAACGTCAAATATCTGTTGTAGATGTTCTGCAAGAGGTGATTCAAGAGTTGCTGCAAAGCGATAATTACATGCTTTCTCAAATGAGTTACATTGATAAATGTACTAATGAATCAAGATTGAAGAATGCGCTACTATTTGCCAGTGTTGAAGAATACTGCCTGCGTCCAATACGTAACCAACCGCTGTTAGTTTATAGATTTGTAAACTATTTACGACGTACTTCGCGTGGTGGATTAACACAAGTTGCGATTAGTGACCTAATTAGGCTGGTATCAGAAGAAGTTTTAACAGATGAAGATTGGATAAATTTAGCGAATAATCAGGCAAATACTAATTACCAAGAAGCAGAAAATTTAGAGTCAGAAGAACCTCTACAGACCGATGTAAAGCAGGAATTTGAAAATTATTTAAGAGAAAATCTTGGAGAAGAAGCTGTACAGTGGTTACGATTGTACCTAAAAGGGAAATCGCAAGAAGCTATTGCTGAAGAATTAAATAAGCCAATTAAAGAGATTTATCGACTGCGGGAAAAAATCAGCTACCACGCAGTGCGTATTTTTGCGCTTAAAAATAATCCCGAACTAAGCTATACATGGCTAGGAACTTCGTTTGCACAGCAGAACTTCGGACTAACACCTGCACAATGGCAACAATTAATCGAGAAGCTAACTCCAATTCAAAGACAAATTTTAGAATCACGTAAAGCTGGAGAATCTATCGAAGAAATTGCACAAGAGCTAGAGTTAAAAGCTCACCAAGCATTGGTTGAGTGGACTAAAGTTTATTTAGCAGCACAAGCTTTAATAAATGGGGATAACCTTTCTGCTCACCAAGAAACTACGGCATATGAAGCACTGCTCAGTTTACTTGATTCAGATTTAGCTACTAATGAAGCAACTGTATTATACAAAGTTTTATTTGTTGTAACATCTGAATCGATTTCACTTGGTGGAGAAATTGAAGTTAAAGTTGAGTTAAATGTAAGTAGTACTAGTATCGGTAATGTTTACTTTTTAGAAATTCCTGAAGATGCGGCTATTGGTGGCGAACTTAATATCATTATCAATGCTCCAGGTTTTTTATTTGACGGTGACAATACTGCTAGCATACCCCTTGACCCTAAAACGAATCAATTTATTCAAACCGCGCGCTTTCGTCTTACTGCTCTGCGCCCTGGTACAACCAATATTACTGCTGAACTTTACCGTGGTGATATTTTTGAAACAAAGTTGGAAACCGACGTTGAGGTTACAGATATTGAAGTAGCAAATTTAACTCATAAAACTATTACTACTCAACCTCGACCTGTTCCTCAACCTGATTTTATTCTTCAGGTAAAAACTATCTGGAATCAAATAAATTCTACCTGTACTTTTCGGTATATACTTAGAAGCTTCCGGTTTCCGTCTATATTTACGGGTAACAATGTTTATATTTCAGATTCGTTATCTAGCAGTTGGGTAGAACAGGTGCAGGGTTTATTGGCTAACACATTGGAAAATATATCTGATAGCTTGCCCGACGAAAGAAAATTTTGTTTGACTTCTTTGGGTCAATACTTATTCCGGCGCCTGTTCCCCAATGAATTACAAAGTGATATTCGTAATTTAATACCCCAATCTACTTTTACATTTTTAATTGTTGCTGACCAAGACGCCTCGATACCTTGGGAATTACTGCACGATGGGCGGAAGTTTTTAGGAGAACGTTTTATTATTGGACGCTGGTTTTGGGAATTAAACGATACTAGACCATACGAGTTTCCCATAGGTACTGTTAACGTTGCCCACTATGCTAATGTTGAACAACCTGGATTATGGACAACTCTGCTTGAAGCAAACGGCGCCCCTTTTCCTCAACTTTTACCACAAGGTGTATTAAATAACTTTGATTATACTGAAGCAATGCGCGGGCTACATTTAATTCGCTACAGTCAGTCATCGTATGCAGCGAGTTGTCGTGACGCACCTGTTACCTTGAATTACAGTAATGACGAAAATATAGATACTCAAGTACGTCCAGCTAAACTTAATTTACGTCGCAACCGACCATTGGTTACTTTAAGTTACGTGAAAACAGATACAAATGAATTGACGACTTTAGAAAAAACTTGGGCTTCTACTTTTATTCAAGCTGGATGTAGTGCTTTTGTCGGCGCCCTTTGGGCAGTAGAACCATTGGTAGAAGCCACTTTTACTAGTTGCTTTTATAATCGCTTGTGGGCAGGCGCCAATGCAGGCGAAGCTTTTGATAGCAGTCGTCAGTTAGCGCGTGCTGTTGTACCGAATGTTGACTGGTTAGCTTATGTTCTTTATGGCGACCCAATGGCACGTCCTTACCTTCCTGTTAAAGGTGATGGTTATGCCATTGTGGAACCGATAGGACGAGAAATGGACGATTTATTACCACCAGGTGTGAGCGCACGTTTTCGGGTTACTTTACGAAAACAACCTCCTGTATGGCATTCCGATAGAGTTATAGAAGTAGCAGAAAATTTTGCTTTTGAGAATTTGCAGGTTCATGTTGTAACTTATGAGTTACAACTAATCCCAGATATACCTATCACAATGATCCGCACTCCCACTGGTGATTATTTAGGCTGGTTTACTCTCGTTGTACCTGAAGAGATTACAGATACATCAGCTTTGGTTCAGGTATATTTTGCAGATGATATGCGCCCAATTCACAGCCTAACGTTTTCCCTCAAAATACAGAGGAGGGAAGGATGAGCGGTATAAGTAGTGCAGTGCGTCATCAAACGATGGCATCTTTTTTACCTATCTCAGTCCGTGGAGAAGCCTTTAATATTGACTGGCATCAGTTTAAACGCTCCTCCACAGATGAGGAACTTCTAACTTTTACTGATAATGTTTTAAATTCTTTTTTGAGATTAGCAAAAGAAGTCAATAGCACAAAGAGCATCAAGTTAGATGTCGAAGTTTGTGATAGAGAGTTAAAAGAATTAGCAAAATGGGGGTTAGTAGCTTACCGACGCTTTTTTGAAGACGAACGCGCACGTCAAATCATTGAAGGTCGTTGTAAAATGATGGGCAATGAAACCCCAGCGCCAACTTTTATTTCTGAACGGGTGTTGTTTCCTTGGGAAGTGCTATATGCAGGAGATAATTATCAAGATGCTAACCCAGAAATGTTTTGGGGACTGCGTTACACTCCTGCCAGAATTTTGACCCCAGAAAAAGATATTTCGCGCTTCTTGGCAGAACGAACTATGCCATTAGATATGATTTTCTGTTTGCACCATCGGTTACGAGAAGCGCATCACAGTGAATTACCCCAAATTCAAAACTTGATTTTAGGTATAAAAAATAGCCGTTGCTCGCTTCTTTCTGCTGTTGGTAAGCTCACACAAGTTGAAAGTGGCGAAAACCTGCTTGATTATTTAATCGATGCTAACCATAATATTTTACATTTCGCCTGTCACTGCCAGCCAGAAGAACAAGAAATAGATACATTACTATTTTCTCTATCTAAAGAAGACCCAGACAGCGAGCCAATTATTATTAAATTAGGAAGCATATCTTTTATCTTAGCTACGCAAGATAAACAATTCCAGTGCCAACCGTTGGTATTCCTTAACGCTTGCCAATCTGCGGGTGGTGCCGATGCTTTACGTAAAACATTTAACTTACCTCAAATGTTTATCAAACGTGGTGCGGAAGCTGTAATTGCTACCGCTTGTCCTGTACCTGACCGTTTTGCAGCAGCTTTCGCCAAACAATTTTATACTTTCTTCATCCAAAAACACATGACAATTGGGGAAGCATTGCAGGCTACTCGCAAATACTTTATAGAGGAGTACAATAATCCATTAGGTCTTGCTTATGGTCTTTACAGCCCTGCTTACTACCGACTAACTCCAACTCTTGCTGTCACAAGCTTAGAATCATGAAAAAGCCTGCATCTATGTTAGAAATATCTCAAGCAGATATTAATACTTTACTGGCACAACTGCAACAACTGCGCCAAGAGATTACTACCGCACGTTCTACATTGGCGCCACTAGAAGCGAACCTGGCAGAAACTTTCAATGAATTTCAGGCAGTGGTAGGCGCCTTACGACGGCATTCGATGCGTTTGGGAGCAGAAATTGCGTCAATTCGTATTCAAATTGAATCATTTACTCATCAAGAGGATAATGCTCAACAGTTCGATGAAAGCGATGATAATTCTTTTGATACGAAAGAAGAAATAATCGAATCTACTCAAAAAGACCCAGAAGCAATTGATAAAGATATGCTGCTTGAGCATATTTATAGAGTTTTAGACCCCGATGTTAACGATGAAGACGCTTGCTTAGTAGGTTATCTCCAGGGTTTATGCAACGACACAAGTGCAAGTTTAGCTGATGTTTTGGAAGAATTACCTTGGGGAATAGTTTGGACAACGAAAAACCCTCAAGAAAACTTAGCACAACAGTTCGAGCGTCTGAGAAGTTGGGAGGTAGCATTAAATCGACAGTTACAAAACTTAAAGCTATCCACAGAACGTTTACATAAAGATTCACGTTACCCGCTTTGGCAACAACAGCAAAAAGGTCAAGAACACTGGCGCCATTTTCTTAACCAATGTATAGAACAGCAGCAAGACCAAAACGACGAACTGCAAGCAGAATTAGCTAAATTAAAACAGGAGTGGGAGCAAATTTTCAGCGTCGATAAACTATGAGTAGCAAAGATTACCAAAATGATTTACCCGTGCTAGTAACGGATTTGCCTATCCCTGTAACTGATGCGGCGCCTCAACAGGAGCAAACTAGCGATAAAGCATTTGTAGAATGGAGTAATCTTGCTTCCCAGCGTCACGTTCGCTCTTTAGCTTTTGACCAACAGGGAGATTTATGGTTAGCGACCGGAGGTGGAGTGCTTAACTGGAAGCTAAAAGTAAACCGATTTGTGAGATATTACAGCGAACATGGTTTACCTGGTAACTCAGTATATGCCATTGCAGTAGATGGCAACAATCAAGTATGGGTAGCTCACGAGCATTTAGGAATTTACTATTTAAACAACGACATCTGGCGCCATTATAGTTACTTAGGAGAAATTAAAGTCAGTTGTTTAACCATAGACTCAACTGGTAAGCTTTGGGCTGGAACAAATAACGGAATTTATGCTATTCAAACTCCAGAGCATAAACCCACTGTTGAATTGCCACCCGCAGGTTTTCCCCCCAGAGCATTGGCAATTGTCAACGACAACGATATTTGGTTATGTAACGCTACTGGTGTGTACTATTATCAAAATTCTACTTGGATACGTACTAGCGAATTTGTACAACCAGATATCCTAACATTAGCTCGTCAAGGCAATAACTTATGGTTAGGAACCTTTAAAGGATTAGTACGCATTGACTTAACAACAAAGAAACCGTACCCAATTAACACAGCACCCAACAACCAAGTTACTGCACTTTCACCTCATCCCCAAGGAGTTTGGGCAGCTTGTGGTGAAAAAATAGGTTTCGCAACAGACCAAGAGTGGAAGCTTTTAGGAGAAAAACGAAACACAACTATTACCAGTTTGGCATCTTTACGCGATGAAGAAGTATGGATTGGTAGCCATGAAGGATTGTTGCGAGGTGAGAATAAACAAATACGGTCTTATTTAACCGATACTCCCCCTGATGTAATTAGGTCTGCTCCTTTCACTAATTTAGTACAAGCGTTGTCAGTGCAAAACTTACCAGACCGTTCTATTTTATGGATTGGCACACCGCGCGGCTTATTTAGCTATGATTTAATAATTGAGAGTTGGCGCCGTTATGGGCAATTTGCAACAGAAGACATTCGCGCTATAGTCACCAGCCAAAATCAAAAAATTTGGGTAGCCACTTGGTTAAACGGTTTATACTTCTCGCAAGAAAAAGCTGAATTTGAAAAGGCGCCCAACATCACTGAGCCAATAAACGCAATCACAACTGATTATAATTCTCAATATGCCGTTGACTTAGACGGAGTATATCATTATATAGATAAAGCTTGGGTCAAAATAATTTCAACAACAGAACTACCTGTAAAAGGATTGTTACAAAGTGTTGCTTCATTTGAAAATAATCTATGGTTAGGTACAGGCGCCGGATTATTACAATATAAAAGTGATACAAAGCAAATAAATACAGTAAAAGGTTATTTGGGTAGCGCTGACATTCGTACATTAGCAGCAATTTACCTTCACGACATGGAATTGTTATGTATTGGAACAAGTAGAGGATTATATATTGGAGAGATTGAAAGAGAGCAACCAATACCCAACCTCGAAAACCGTACCATCACAGCTTTAACATGGGATACTATAAACAAAAGCTTATGGGTCGGTACAGACAAAGGCTTATTCCATCTTACTTATCAACAAAATAATTGGAACACAAACGAATTTAATATATATAATAGCGGCTTAGGCGCCAGTAGAGTTACAGCACTAGCAATCACCACCCACAATACAAAAACTAAACTCTGGGTAGGAACAGCCAACGGTTTAAGTTGCTACACATACTAATGGGTTGAGTAGAGGTGTAATTACAACCTTTTGAGTAACTCGTCATATCATGTCCGGGTATATAACCATAATAAAATCTTCGTAGAGACCGGATTAATACGGTCTCTATATTGTTGGGAATTATGGGCAAGCAACCGGACATGATATCATACTCATCATGTGTCCCAATCCAAAACCAATAAATATGGTCATCTGGCTCAAGTAATCCTAAAACTCTAT